>Ga0334898_1000533_pt1 | contig 58310 bp, 60 predicted proteins | sample GraSluR3_MG_10_FD_207228 | JGI IMG/M metagenome (GOLD analysis project Ga0334898, IMG submission 207228) | Sludge microbial communities from methane-producing bioreactor in Wageningen University, Netherlands - Granular Sludge_3_08-R3 | ecosystem: Engineered > Bioreactor > Anaerobic >... | reverse complement strand
AATATTATTTGCAGGAAGAAGCAGGTGGAAAATAGAAAATCAAGGTTTTAACAATCAGAAAAACATAACAAATAATATAGAACATCTTTGCTCAAAAGATTATAATGCCATGAAGAATCATTATCTATTAGTACAAGTAGCAGATATATTTAGACAGCTATTTGAACGTGGGTATGAACTAATTAGAAACCTAAAAGCTTCTATAAAAGAAATATCTTCAAGGTTGTTAGAATCTTTTAGCAGAAACCCCCTAACACCCGAAGATATTTTAAATATAAGCAAACCCATACAGGTACGAAACCTGTGAGTAGCTTAGTGATAGTATATCAAAGGTGGTGGTAAATTAAAACCCTATTATGATAAAAATCTAATAAGACAATTTAAAAGATTAAGCATATACTTTTAACAATAATAGGATGAAAGTTCTTTCAGAATATTCTGAAAATAATTAAGGGAATTTATTAGATTTATAGGTAGATAAAAAAATTTGCTCGTTGGAGCTGGGCTTCCTAGCACAATGTAGCTAAGCTATTTTTTTTATGCTATGATATAATAAAAAATTAGTATTTAGGGGGTTGGATATGGACAAAATTTGGGAGATAAAGGGGAAGAGGGAGAAGGGCAAAACTATTGTGGAAAGCATATTAAATGCCAAGGGTATATATGAACCAGAAGAGATTACAGAATTCTTAAGTGATAAACCCCAAAGAACCTATGATCCCTATAGAATAAAAAATATACATGAAGCTGTTAATAAAATTAAAGAACATATAGATCAAGCTAGTAAAATAATAATATTTGGAGACTATGATGTGGATGGAATATCTTCTACTGCGTTATTGGTTGAATTTATGGGAAATGTTACTAATAATATAGATTACTATATACCTAATAGATTTTCCGAAGGTTATGGTTTGAATGAAGATGCCATTCTATATATAAAAGAAGAGATGCAGGGAGATTTGATCATTACTGTAGACAATGGTATTAATTCTTATAAAGAGGTGGAATATGCTAAAAAATTAGGATTAGATATCATTGTAACAGATCATCATAATATCCCAGAAAAACTTCCCCAATGTATAGTGATTAATGTAAAACAACAGGATGATAAGTACCCATTTAAGGAACTTTGTGGCTGCGGTGTGGCATTTAAGCTTGTTCAGGCTTTACAAAGAAATTTGAATTTATCAAGAAAATATTTAGATAATATTTTAGATTTAGTTACTTTAGCAACCATAGCAGATTTAGTTCCACTTATAGATGAAAATAGAACAATAGTAAAATATGGATTGAAAAATATTAATGCAAATAAAAGATTAGGTCTAATTAAATTAAGAGAAGTTCTAGGATTGAAAGATAGAGAAATTAATGCAGGTAGAATAGGCTATAATATAGCTCCTTGTTTTAATGCTGCTGGTCGAATTGAAAATGCTAAACTAGGCGTTGAATTATTATTAGAGAAGGATAATGGAAAGGCAAAAAAAATTGCAGAAACTCTAGCCCATCTCAATAATGAAAGGAAAAGAATACAAATTATTGGAGAAAATTATTGTAAGAAACTAGTTAAAGATAAATACAAAGATAATGATTTTCTTGTATTAAAAGTTGATGATATTTCTGAAGGTGTTATTGGAATAATTGCTGGAAAAATGAAAGATGTTTTTTATAAACCTACCCTTGTTATTACCAGGAGTGAAGAAGGATATTTAAAGGGTAGTGGTAGAAGTATCAGAGGTATAAATATATATAATGAAATGAAAAAAGTATCAGATTTATTTATAGGCTTTGGAGGTCATGAAATGGCTTGTGGTTTTTCAATACAAGAAGATAAATTAGAAGAATTAAGGAAAAGATTAAATAATCAGATAAAGAGTATTAAAGAAGAGAAACCTGATATATTTGTGCCCAAGGTTGATATTGTGACTGAGATAAAAGCCCAAGAATTATCTGTTGATCTAATAAAAGATATATCTAAACTAGAACCTTATGGCATGGGTAATTCTAAGCCTCTATTCATTATAAAAGATATAGAAGTGAATAATAATTGGACTAGATCCTGTGGTAGTGACAATACCCATTTGAAATTTAGTGGCAAAAAAGGAAATACCTATTTAAATGGTATTGGATTTTCTCTTGCAGAAAAATATAAGCTATTGAATACACCCTTAGCTGTAGATGTTGCATTTAGTGCTGATATTAACGAATACAATGGGAAAATAAATCCCCAAATGTTAATAGAGGATTTAAGAGAAGTTTATTAATCTATTTATAAGTATTATCTTTATTTTTTATTAGTTTTAATATAGAATAAAGCTATGTTAAATATAGTAAATAATGATAAAAATAAGGGCTTTTTAGAAAGGCAGGTTAGTTAAGTGTCTAGTAGTAGTAATAATATACATCGTTTAGATATAGATGGGAAGGAAATTATATTGATTGGTACCGCCCATGTATCAAAATTTAGTGCAGAGGAAGTTAAGGAGATAATCGAAGCTGAAAAACCTGATTCAATATGCATAGAGCTAGATGAAGAAAGATATAAATCTATATCTAATAGAGATAAATGGAAAAATATGAACATCATAAATGTTATAAAAGAAAAACGATCAACTTTACTTTTAATAAATTTAATCTTGTCTACTTACCAAAAGAAAATGGCTAATCAATTTGATATAAAACCTGGACAGGAGATGATTCAGGGCATTGAATCATCTAAGGAATTTGGGACTAATCTTGTGTTGGCAGACAGAAACATTCAAACTACCTTTAAGAGAATTTGGAGAGGTGTTGGATTTTGGGGAAAAATAAAATTGTTTTATTCGATTATCCTCAGTATTTTTGATGATGAAGAAATTAGTGAAGAAGATTTAGAAAGAATGAAAACAGAAGATATGTTATCTTCAGCTTTAAATGAACTTTCTTCTAGTTTTCCAAAATTAAAAAAACATTTAGTTGATGAAAGGGATCAATATCTAGCTCAAAAAATTAAAGATGCGCCAGGAGATAAAGTTGTTGCAGTCTTAGGTGCAGCACATGTTCCAGGAATTAAAAAGGAAGTATACAAAGAACATGATTTAGAAGAACTATCCTCAGTACCTCCTAAATATTTAACATCAAAGATTGCAGGGTGGATTATACCCATAATTATAATAGCGATAATTGTTTCTACATTTTCTGTAGATAAGAACACAGGAATTGACCAAATAATCAGCTGGGTGTTATGGAATGGGACTTTATCTGCTATTGGTGCTGCAATTGCTTTTGGTCATTTTTTATCTATTTTAACAGCCTTTTTAGTAGCTCCTATAACATCATTAAATCCTTTATTGGCTGCTGGTTGGTTTGCTGGAATTACAGAAGCATTTATTAGAAAGCCAAGTGTAGAGGATTTTGAAAATCTTACTCAGGATATTTTTACCATAAAGGGTTTTTGGAAAAATAGAGTTACAAAAATTTTACTAGTAGTAATTTTAGCTAACCTTGGAAGTGTTATAGGTACCTGGGTAGGTGGTGCTGATGTTATTCGTATGTTTATCCGAACTATCGTAAAATAAGAATATAAACATTCCTTTTTTGTTAAACATTGATAAGAAAGGATATAATAAGAATAATATAATCTAGGAGGGGTATTATGAAAAGAAATTATAATAAACTTGTTAGAGATGGTATACCACAGATTATTAGAGACAATGGAGCACAGTGCACAACACGAAAACTTGACGAAGAAGAATATAAAGAAGAATTGATAAATAAATTATATGAAGAGATTGAAGAATTTAATGAAGAATGGAATGAAGAAAAATTAGCAGATATATTGGAAGTTCTTCATTCAATAGCAGATGTAAAAAATTATGAAATGATGCATATTGACTACTTAAGGATGAATAAAAAAGAAAAACGCGGTGGGTTTGAAGGAAGAATACTTTTAGTTGATATTGAAGAATAGTCTAGTGGTTTAATATTATTCTAGAAGAATAATATTAAACCACTTTTCATATGATAGTAAATCTTGCATTTCTATCATATTAAAATAGGGATAGTATGGGAATATCCACGATGAATTATTCTCTAGAGATAGCATGGTAGGTATATGCACTTTTATTAAAAAAGTATTATTAAAAGTGTTAAAATAGAGGAGGAAAGATGATGGAAAGAGAAGCTGTTCTTGATTATTTTATATATAATGGTAGCGTAAAATCTACTAATAATATGAAAGTGTTTGACAATATTAGTGAAAAAGCAGTTTATGAGGTAATAAAAATTATTGATGGGATTCCACTTTACTTTAATGAACACTTAAATAGAATGAAAAAATCTATTTTGGTTTTTGATTCAAAGATAAGGAAACTTGATGATGAAATACTTGGGGAAATTATAGAACTGGTAGAGTTGAACAAATGTAAATATATAAATGTAAAACTTGTTTATGATTTTTCAGATGAGGGCAGAATAAATTTTTTAACATACTTTATTAAAAGCGAATATCCGCAAGATGAAAAATATAAAAACGGGGTACATACATTATTATTTAAGGGTGAAAGAAAAAATCCTAATATAAAAACATTAAGTGGTTCTTATAGAGGGAGGGTTCAGAAGGTTAGAGAGGAGCAAAATGCATATGAAGCTTTATTGGTAGATGAATCTGGTTATATTACAGAGGGGAGTAGATCAAATATTTTTTTTATAAAAGATAATGAAATACTGACACCACCTGGCGGCAAGGTACTTCTTGGTGTAACTAGAAATTATGTATTGAAAATATGTAAAAAATTAAATATTAAGGTAAAAGAAGAACTAATTAATGTTGAAGATTTAAAAGAAATAGAAGGAGCTTTTATTACTGGAACAACAGTTGATGTTTTACCTATTTTTTCAATTGATAATATTCAGTTATCAACTGTAAGTAATAATATTATGCAGAGTATAATACATTCTTATAATAGGATAATGAATGAAAACATAGAAGAATTAAGAGAGTATATAAAAAATCTAAAGTAATTTAAATACTTTGTTTAAATTTTTATTATTAGTGTACAAATATAATATAGAAATGGAGGAGATGATATGCAATTTCATAAAATAATCGAACAAAGAAAATCTATAAGGGAATTTAAAGATAAGAATATTGAAAATGAAGTTATTTATAATTTACAGGAATATACTTATAAAGCAAAACATTTACAAAATGATATTGCTACTTCATTTCATTTTTTGGAGGATGGACATAAAGTACATGAATATTTGTTAGGTAAAGCAGGATATTATGGAATGGCAATTGATGCACCTCACTATTTAGTATTGATTTCTGAAAAAAAAGAGCATTATAAAAAGAATGCAGGTTATATGATGGAACAAATTCTTTTAAAGGCATTTGAGATGAAAATTGGTAGTTGCTGGATTGATGTAGTTGATGAAGTGCATGGGCATGAATTAAAGACTAAATTAAAGATCGATAAGCAAGGTGAGATTGTAGCATTGGCTGCTTTAGGTTATCCCAAAACAAATATTTTTGGAATTGAGACCTCAGTTTCTGGTAGACAATCTATTGAGGAATTAGTATATGATAAAATATGGGGCAAATTAATGGATCTTGGGGAATTAAACCAGAGGGGGTTAGAAGAGATATTCTACTATGCAAGACATGCACCATCATGGGGAAATATTCAACCTTGGAAATTTATTATTGACGATGATAAATTAATATTAACAATGTTACAACAAGATTCCTCCGAAAAGTTGATTAAGGATCATGAAATAGATAGTGGTATTATGATGCTATACATAGAAAAAATGATGCATAAACAAGGTATACAAGGCAAATGGGATTTCAATATAAATGAATTAGATGTAGAAAAATATAATATGCCTGATAATTGTGTAATAAAGGGATGGTTCCCAATATAAAAAATTATTCTAATAAGAAAAGTTGGACTTGCAAGTCCAACTTTTCTTATTTATAATGTGGCACTATGGTTTAACAACAAAATTTACAGGCAAACGAAAGATTGAATAACCGCTCTCCTGTAGAATTTCTATGCTATTAGAGCATACAAAGGGAATAAAAATATCTTCTCCTAAACATCTTCCATATTCTGTTTTATAGGTTTTATTATGATAAGGGACAAAAAACATACAATCAATATCTCCTTCATCTAAATCGAGATAGAATGAATACTGTTCACCAAAAATATTGCTATCATTAATACTAATCTTAAGTACAGGTTTTGATTTTTCCCAAGACCAATATCCAAATTTCTTTATAAACTCTTTTATGCTATTTTCCTCAATGCTCCATTTAGCATATAAAATATGTGGAAATATCAGCTTTAATTTCATTTTCTTAGTTTTATTCAATGTATATCCTCCTCCTTTTGTGAATTAATTAAATGTATGTCCAAACAAATTGTATTATTACAAAAAGGCTAAAATGATTGAAACTAATAAATTGTATAATTTAAAAACTTTGTGGGATATATATAGGATAGGAATAAAATGTAATATGTTGAAAAACGAAAGGAAAGACTAAGATGTTAGTTGTTTTTTTAAGATCCGTAATTTTGTATGGATTAGTTTTAGTTGTAATAAGATTGATGGGTAAAAGGCAAATTGGCGAGTTACAACCTTTTGAATTAGTTATAACTATTATGATTGCTGAGTTTGCAGCAACTCCTATAGAAAATTCAGACATACCTTTAATTAATGGCATAATACCAATAATGACTCTTTTATTTTTAGAAACGCTTTTATCAGTTGTGATGTTAAAGAGTGAAACTGCTAGAAAGTTTATAGATGGTAAACCTTCAATCATAATGAATAAAGGAAAATTAAATTATAAAGAATTAAAAAAGCAAAGGATAAATATTAATGATCTTTTGGAACATTTAAGGATAGATGGATATCACAATCTGCATGAATTAGAATATATTATTATAGAACCAGATGGACAGCTTAGTGTCATTTCAAAACCAGATTATAATCCATTGACTGCACGGGATATGAATATACAAACTGAGCCTGTTGGTATCCCCATTTCCTTAATAATAGATGGAAGGCGTAACTATAAAAATATGGAATTAGCTAATTGTAATAATAAATGGTTGGATAATCAATTAAAAGTTCAAGGATATAGTAAAGATAAGGATGTATTATTAGCATATATTGATAGCAAAAAAAATTTATATGTGCAAAGCAAAGAAGAAAGGGGTTAATGATATAAATGCGTGTTTTCTGGATTTCTTTAGTAATAATATGTATATTTATTATTTTTAGTATTTATTATACTTATATTTTAGAAAAAAGCTCAGGTAATATTGTGACCAGTATTGAAGATATAGAAAAGAAAATTGATAAAAATGATTGGGATGGAGTACAAAAGGATTTAGATATACTTAGAAATAAATGGGAAGGGATGATTAAACCTTGGAGTTCTTTTATTGAACATGAAGAATTAGATAATATACAAGTGTCAATTTTAAAGGTAGATGAATATATATCAATGAACAATGAAGTATTAACAAGATCAGAGCTATCGGTTCTTAAATACTTAGTTAGGCATATATATTTAAAAGAAAAGTTAGAGTTAGGGAATATTTTTTAAAAAACAAAGAGCATATTTAAATAAATGCCCTTTGTTTTATATTATATGAAATTTTTACTTTTTATAATATTGGAGTATCTGCAGATATTTGATAAATGACATCCTTTCTTTCAACAATTAGAGTGATTTTTTTTCTTAGCTCACAATCATCTTTAATGTGTGTTACTAATTCCCGTACAGGATTTATAGCAACAGGGTTACCTACTATTTTAAGCATATCGAAATCCCCATGGGTGTCTCCATAGGCAAAACTTCTTTCCATATCTATATCATATTGCAAAACAAAATCCTTGATAGCTTGATTTTTACTAGCAGAATCCCACATTTGATTAATTTCACCAGTGAAGTTATTATTTTCATCCAGAAAATATTCTGTACCCTTATAATATTGTACATTATATTTTTCAGCCATTTTAGATAATAAAAAATTAGGAGCACCAGATATAAAGAAGACTAGATGTTTTTGCTTGTGATGCCAGAGTATTCTATCCCTAGTAAATCGGTAAACACGTTCACCTTTTAAATTTATTACTTGATTTGTTATAAAATCTAAGTAGTTCTTATTTAATCCCTTCATAGAATCAATATATACACTGGATATTTCCATTAAATAATCCTCATAATTACCATGTCTTTTATCCCAATTTTCAAAAGTTTGCTTTGCCTTACCATGCCAAATAATCGGATCAAGTACTTCATATTTAATTAATTTTTTAAAATGTTCTATCATTAAAGAATCACGATACAAAGTACCATCTACATCAAAAAAAGCAGCAATGTTTCCCATAAGCATCCCCTTTCTTTTTCTAAATCTACCCAAATTCCTATGTATTTAAGCAATTTTATTTATAACTATAGCATAAACAATGATCATAGCAAAAATGCTATAAGGAAACTAATTTTTACTTTAATTAATGACATGTTTAATTTCTTCATATAAATTTTCTGGATCATTACCATAAACTATTTCGTCTTTAACTATAGCAAAGGGCATATCTGCACAATCAGTGCAATTTCCTAAACAAGAGGCAATTACAACTTCATATTCATCATCTTCCTGAAGTCTTCTAGCAGTATCGTCAGTACCATGAACAAAATTATTTTCACAAAATTTAATTACATAATTCATATTAAACCTCCTAATAAATAATTATGTAAATAGTATAGTTGTTTACTATAAAATTATGTAAAAAATATAAAAAGAGTATAAAGAAACTATACAGGCAATGGTGCATATAATATAAAAAAAAGAATAGTAATAATTTTTAAAGTAATATATAACTTCATTTGAAAACATTACAAGTATATACAATTTCTTCACTGAATAAAGTCAATTGCCTAACATATACTACTAGTATGAAAGGAAGTGAGAAGTGTGCAAATACTTACAATTGGAGACTTAGAAGAAATTAATTTAATACAAGAAAAAATGAAAGATGAAATAGATTTGCTAATAAAAGAAGGCATAGAAATTAATTTAAATATAGATCAAAAAGGCAACATTGAACTATTGAGATGTGAAATAAATGAAAATAATGAATTTAAGAAAAATCCTTTAAATACTATGAACATATTTCACCATTATATAGCTAATGTAATTGCAGATTATATAATAAATTATAAAGAAGAAAAAAGTTTAGAGAAAATTATACAACAACAATATTATTATTTTAATCCACAAGAAAGGAAAAAAATATTAGATCTATCAATTAAAGCTTTAAATGAAAAGGAAGGTTTTTATTTATCAACTAGCCTATATAAAATAAGTAAAAAAGTTAGAATTATTGAGGAATTAGTAGATTATATGGAGAATCATAATGAACTCATAATTGATGGCTTTATAAGGTTTAGATTAAAATACTATATGGAAGATTTAAGAGATGCAGTAGATGCAGGTGTAGAAGATTATCTTATGGAAAAAGAATATAATGAATTTATTAGACTTCTACAATATTTTGTTGATATACAAGAACCAAAGATTCAGACCATGCATATCTTAATAGATGAAAATCATAGGTATTCATTATTAGACACAAATTATAATTATATTCAAAATGAATATTTAGAAGAGTTAGCAACGGAATTTTTAGATGGAGAAATAAAATATGAGGACTTATTAATAAGTTCTCTTATTACAATTGCACCTACAAGAATTTATATTCATCATATGGACGATGCTGGAAATAAAGAAATTATGGATACAATTCAAAAAGTATTTAATGATCGTGTAATTATATGTAGAGGTTGTGAAATCTGCAGAAAAAAAAGTATAGTAAAAAAAGATTAAAAAAATCAGAGAGAAAATGATATGCTCCCCTTGTAGTGGAAATGACAAGAAGGAGCATATTTTTCTTTTTAATTAATATTCCATATGTTATACTATAGAATGATGAATTAGGAGACATAAAAATCATAGGAGGAAGCGCAATGTGGACAAGAATGGCCATTCTTTCATTTATCGGTGCATTGATTGGATGGTTTACAAATGTATTAGCAGTTAAGCTTATCTTTAGGCCTATCTATGTTTTTCGCATACCCGTAATTGGATTTAAAATTCAAGGATTAATACCTAAAAGAAGAAAGGAATTAGCTAAGAGTATTGGGGAAACAGTAGAAAAGGAATTAATATCTATTGAAGAAATATTAGATCGTATGATTGAAAATCAGGACAAAAAAGATATTATTAATGCTATAAAAATTAAGATTAGGGAAGTTATATTTCAAAAAGTACCAAGCTTTTTGCCAAAATCCATTAGAGACTTAATATTAAGTTATGTAGAGGAAGTTATTGACCAAGAGGCTGAACCAGCTTTTAATCAAATACTTGAAAAGCTAATTAGTAAAGCGACTAGTACTATTAAAATTGGAGAAATGGTTGAGGAAAAGATAAATGAATTTGATTTAATTAAATTGGAAAGTATAATTATAAATATAACTAAAAGAGAGTTAAAACAAATCGAATATTTAGGCGGGATAATAGGTTTCTTTATTGGTATAGTACAAGCAATACTAATATCATTTGTTTAATAGAATGGTTTAAAATATAAATAGTCTTGACAAGTGAGTAGTTTTAGTTTTATAATTATTTAAAATTTAAAATAAATTAAAAGTAATGATAAGGAAGAGTAAATAAAACACAGTCTGCAGAGAGGAAATATAAATGCTGAAAATATTTCTAGATATGGATTATTGAAAACCACCTTTGAACTATTAGCTGAAATTATAGTAAGCTTAATCGGTTGATGCCGTTATTGTCTTCAAGTGGATGAAAATCAACTTGGGTGGAACCACGGGTAATATCTCGTCCCATACTATGGGAGGGGATTTTTTGGTTTTTGTTTTAATTAATTATTTAAAATAGATATTAAATAGAAAGGATGAATTTTAGTGATTAAAATAACATTAAATGATGGTTCAGTAAAGGAATATCCAATGAATACAACTGTAATCGAAATTGCTAAGGATATTAGTAGTGGTTTGGCAAGAGTTGCATTGGCTGGGGAGGTTAATGGGAAAGTAGTAGATATTAGAACTCCCATTAGTGAAGATTCAACTTTAAATGTTTTAACCTTTGATCATGAAGGAGGAAAACTAGCCTTTTGGCACACTACTACTCATGTCATGGCACAAGCAGTATCAAGATTGTTTCCAGAGGCAAAATTAGCTATTGGTCCAGCTATAGATAATGGATTTTACTATGATTTTGATGTAGATAGACCCTTTACGCCAGAAGATTTAGAAACTATTGAAAAGGAAATGAAGAAAATAGTTAAAGAGAATTTTTCAATTGAAAATTTTGTGTTATCACGGGAAGAAGCTCTTAATTTAATGGAAGAACATAATGCTGACTATAAGGTTGAATTAATAAAAGATTTGCCGGAGGGTGAGGCTCTATCTTTTTATAAGCAAGGTGAATTTACAGATCTTTGTGCAGGACCACATATTGCTTCTACGGGTAAGATTAAGGCTTTTAAACTATTAAGTATAGCTGGAGCCTATTGGAGAGGTAATGAAAAGAACAAAATGCTTCAAAGAATCTATGGAGTTTCTTATCCCAAAAAGAGTCAATTAGATGAATACCTAAATCGTTTAGAAGAAGCAAAGAAAAGAGATCATAGAAAATTAGGTAAGGAATTGGATCTTTTTTCTATTCAAGAAGAGGGCCCTGGATTTCCATTTTTCCATCCGAATGGTATGATCATCAGAAATACCCTAGAGGATTTCTGGCGACAAGTGCATGAACAAAGAGGTTACAATGAAATTAAAACTCCGATTATCTTGAATCAAGAGCTATGGCAGCGTTCTGGACATTGGGATCATTACCAAGAAAATATGTATTTTACTGAAATTGATGGAGAAGGCTACGCAGTAAAGCCAATGAACTGTCCTGGTGGGATGTTAATATATAAAACAAAGATGCATTCCTATAGAGATTTACCCCTTAGGATTGGAGAGTTAGGATTAGTACATCGTCATGAAATGTCAGGAGCATTACATGGTTTAATGAGAGTAAGAAATTTCACACAGGACGATGCCCATATCTTTATGACTCCAGAACAAATTAAAGATGAAATCATGGGTGTAATTGATTTAACTGATTATGTTTATAATATTTTTGGTTTTAAATATTATGTTGAATTATCCACACGACCTGAAAATTCTATGGGATCAGATGAAGATTGGGATCGAGCTACTATGGCTCTTAAAGAAGCGTTGGAAGAAAGAGGTATAGATTTCAAGGTTAATGAGGGAGATGGAGCGTTCTATGGACCGAAGATAGATTTTCATCTAGAAGATAGTATTGGTAGAACATGGCAATGTGGAACTATACAATTAGATTTTCAAATGCCTGAAAAATTTGATTTAACATATGTAGGAGCTGATGGAGAAAAACATCGACCTGCTATGATTCATAGAGTTATTTTCGGCAGTATTGAGCGTTTCATTGGCATCTTAACCGAGCATTTTGCAGGTGCTTTTCCAGTATGGATATCTCCTGTACAGGTAAAAGTGATTCCTATTGCAGATACACATCATGATTATGCAGAAAAATTATATGAAAAATATAGAGAAATGGGTATAAGAGTTGAAGTAGATTATAGAAATGAAAAAATCGGTTATAAGATTAGAGAAGCACAAATGCAGAAGATACCATATATGCTAGTAGTAGGAGATCAAGAAGTGGAAAATAATAAGGTGGCTCTTCGTTCAAGAACAGAGGGAGATTTAGGAGTTTTTGGCGTAGATGAATTTAAGAATAAAATCTTAGATGAAATAAATAAAAAACAATATTAGTAAACTTAGAGGGATTTTCAAAAGAAGCTTGTTTTTAAGACAAATTATTAATAAAAGAATAAATAATTATTTTACTCAGATAAAATCCTAAAGGTAATATTAGCTTACCTTTAGGATTTTATCTAATTCATGACCAGAAATGGTCTCTTCTATTAATAGCTTTTCAGCAATTGATTTTAGAAAACCAATGTTCTTTATTATGGTGTTCTTTGAATCCTCATAAGAAGACTCAATAATTAAATTAACTTCCTTATTAATATAGCTTTCATAACCAGATAAATATTTTCCATTAAAGGTTCTATTGCCTAAACTACTCATTCCATATTCACAAACCATTTGATTTGCAATTTCTGTTGCTTTTATTAAATCATTTTGTGCCCCTGTGGATATTTCATTAAAAATTATTTCTTCTGCTGCTCTGCCTGCTAATAGTGTTTGAATTTTTTGGAATAATTCTTTTTTAGTCATTAAAAATCTATCCTCATTAGACGAGTTTAAAACAAATCCCAGGGACTGTCCATGGGGGACTATAGATATTTTCTCTATTAGATCATTATTAAGTATTCGTCCTACTAATGCATGACCTGCTTCATGATGAGCAACAATTTTTCGCTCTATATCACTAATAACTGCATTTTTAGTCTTTAATCCTGCGATGACTCTTTCTATTGCTTTATTAAATTCTTCGTTACCTATAATAGAAAGATTGCTTCTTACTGCATAAATTGCTGCTTCATTTACTATATTTGCTAATTGTGCTCCAGACATACCGTGGGTTTTTCTTGCAATTTCTTTAATATTTACATTTTTGTCTATAGGTTTATTTTTTATATGAACTCTTAATATATCTTCCCTTGCTCGAACATTAGGATTTCCAATATATATGTGTCTATCGAATCGTCCTGGTCTAAGAAGAGCTTCGTCTAATAGTTCCATTCTATTAGTGGCTCCAATTACTATTACATTATCATATCTGTTAAATCCATCTAATTCTACTAATAATTGATTTAAGGTTTGATCTCTCTCGCTATTATTATCTGAACTCCTAGACACACCAATTGCATCCATTTCGTCAATAAATATTACACAAGGAGATTGTTTTTTTGCCTTTTCAAAAAGCGAACGAATTCTACTTGCTCCTACACCTACATATTTCTCTACAAATTCTGAACCACTGGCATATATAAAGCTTGCATTTGTTTCTCCTGATATCGCACTAGCCATAAGAGTTTTACCAGTTCCTGGAGGTCCGTAGAACATAACTCCCTTTGGGATTTTTGCACCCATTTTATTATATTTTTCAGGAAATTTTAGAAAATCCGTTATTTCTTGTAAGTCTTCCTTTACCTCTTCTAACCCAGCTACATCATCAAAATAAACTTTCTTCTTATTATTATCTTCTTTTTTTTCTTCTTGTCTTAGAGAAGTAGCTAACATTAATTCCGGCTTTTTCCCCATTCTTCTAATTATGAAAAAAAGACTGATACTAAATATTATTAAACTTATTTTTAAAATTGGATTGGAATGCTCGTAAAGACCTTGTAAATTAAAAAATGAGCCAACTAATATAAATAAAGATACAATCAATAAAATAAATAGGAGTTTTCTTTTCATAATTTATCACCATCCGAATTTTCTATATTGTAATGTTATTTTTATCAATAAGTGCAATAAACATTTAAGATTCTTCAAAATAATTTTAGGTAATTTTATCAAGTTAATTAAAAAATTATGTTATTATAGTTTTGTGGGAATAAAAATAGTATCATAGAGAGAAAACATTAAAATTTTGGATAGCATATTTTTAATAATTGCTATTAGGCTTTGTCTTTATTGGATAATTATTCATTTAAGATGTAAGGGAGAATTTATATGAAAATTATAAAAAAAACTAAATACATTACTTCTTTTACAAGAAATAACGAACCTATTAGTTGGATAAACTTAGGAGAGACTATTATTGTTGAAACAAATGATTGTTATTGTGGTCAAATACAAAATGAGAATATTTTAAGATCTGAGATTAATGGGTCATTGGTAAATGCTTCTACAGGACCTATATATATTAAAGATACTTTTCCTGGGGATGTAATCTGTGTTGAAATTAGAAATATTCAATTAGACAACCAAGGTTTGATGCTTTCATATCCAGGATTAGGTCCCTTAGGAGATTTAATCTATGAACAAGACACTAAAATTATACCTATAAAAAATGGTAAAGCTTGTTTTAATAAGGAGATAAAATTTTCAATAAATCCAATGATAGGGGTAATAGGTCTGGCTCCAGAGATTGTGGAGATTTCCTGTGAAGCTCCTGGGGATCATGGGGGAAATTTGGATACAAAGGATATAAAAGAAGGGAGCAAGGTATATCTACCTGTGTTTGTAGAAGGAGGTTATTTAGCTCTTGGAGATCTTCACGCAACAATGGGAGATGGAGAATTATGTGGTATGGGTGTCGAAATAGGCGGGAGAGTAGAGATTAAGGTTTCTAAGACAAGAACAAAAAATATCAAAATGCCAATTGTTGAAACAGAAAAAGAGTTTTTAATTATTGCAAGTGATGTAGATTTTGAAAGGGCATCCAAAAAAGGTATAGTTTATGCAACACAAATATTACAAGAAAATTTAAATTTAACATTTAAAGATGCCTATAGAATATTAAGTGCCTTATGTGATTTAAGAGTAAGTCAGATAGTAAATCCTTTACTAACTGTTAGAATAGCAATTCCTAAGAAGCTCATGCCTAATTTATTTATATAAAACCTTGACGATAAAGAACTCATATGGTATACTCTCATAAGAGAAAAAGAAGTAGAAGATTCCACTTCTCACCTTGCGGCAACGATGCTAGTAGGGTTAATATAGACTCAAATCAGTTTTTTAATTAGCTTAGAGTTTATTATGCAGGTGGAGACTATTCTACCTGCTTTTTATTTGGAATTGGAAAGTTTGTCTTGCTCGCAAGACGCCAAATGTTCCTGTTTCACGAGCGCGTGCGCTTTTGCACGCTTTCTTGTATAAGTGTAAATTAGGAGGTGTATATTATTAGCAAAGAATTTCAAGTTAATGAACAAATCAGGGATAGAGAAGTCCGTCTGATTGATTCAAAGGGAGAGCAATTAGGGGTGATGTCTTCAAGAGAGGCACAAAAAATTGCCGACGAAAGGCAGTTAGATCTAGTTAAAATTTCTCCTAATGCAAAACCACCAGTTTGTAAAATAATGGATTTTGGAAAATTTAAATTTGAACAGGGTAAAAAAGAAAAAGAAATCAAAAAAAATCAGAAGATAATTAATGTTAAGGAAATTCGCATGTCTGCAAGAGTGGAAGAACATGACATGGATGTAAAAGCAAAAAATTGCAGAAAGTTTCTTTCAAATGGAGATAAGGTAAAGGTATCTGTTCGCTTTAGAGGTAGAGAGATGGCATATACAGATATAGGTAAAAAAATATTACTAAATTTTGCAGACAAGGTATCAGATAATGGTACAATTGAAAAACAGCCCAAATTAGAAGGGCGAAGTATGGTAATGTACCTTGCACCTAAAAAAGATTAATATTAGCAATCGAAGGGAGGAAATAATATGCCAAAAATGAAAACCCATAGAGGAGCGGCAAAAAGATTTTCTAAAACTAAAAGTGGAAGAGTAAAGAGAGCAAAGGCATATAAAAGTCATATATTAACAAAGAAATCTCAAAAGAGAAAGAGAAATCTTAGAAAAACTGGTTACTTAACACCACAAGAATCAAAAAATATTGTACAATTAATTCCATATAAGTAAAGTTGGAGTAGGAAAGGAAGGTAGAAAACATGGCAAGGGTAAAAAAAGCAATGAATGCTAAGAAAAAACACAAGAAAATATTAAATCTTGCTAAAGGTTACTATGGTGCTAAAAGCAAGTTATATAGACCTGCAAATGAAGCAGTAATGCGAGCACTAAGATCAGCATATGTGGGAAGAAAGTTAAGAAAAAGAGATTTTAGAAAATTATGGATCTCAAGAATAAATGCAGCAGCAAGAATAAATGGTTTATCCTATAGTAAATTTATAAATGGACTAAAATTAGCAGGGGTAGAAGTAAACAGAAAAATGTTGGCTGATATTGCTGTAAATGATTCAGAATCTTTCAAACAATTAGTTGATGTAGCCAAAGAAAAAATTAATGCATAATCAATAATCATTAAAAAACTAAAATAGTAGTTAGTTAGAAGTTTTTTATACTCACTTTTCATATGAAATGTGGGTTTTTTATTTTATTTAAACAAATTGATTAATATCATATATTATCATGCATCATAGAATTTTTCAAAAATGTAGTTTTGTGTTAAGAATTTATATTATGCAATTTTCTTGAATAAATAAAGAAAGTTTTAAATATGATAAAATTGATTGTATAATAAGATTGACCTTTAGTATTTATTGGGGTAATATAAGGTTTGATATATCTTTCTTTAAGGAGGAATAATAATGAAGGTTCTAATAGTAGGAGCTGGGAAATTAGGCTATAGACTTGCTCAGCAAATGTTATTAAGTGATATAGAAGTAACTATTATGGATACTAATTCTAAGATATTAGATAGAGTTAATAATCAACTTGATGTTTTAACTATAAATGCAAATGGGGTTCAGATAGATGTATTAAAAAATTTAAATATTGGGTTATATGATTTAACTATAGCAGTGACCAGCAATGATGAAACAAATATTGTTATTAGTTCCATAACTAAAAAGCTAGGATGTAAAAAAACCATTGCTAGAATAAGAAATCCTGAATATGTTGAAGCAATACCTTTTATAAAAAAAGAAATGAATATCGACCATATCGTTAATCCTGAGCTTGCAATTGCAACTGAAATTTCAAGATATATATTAAAAAAATATGCATTTTATTCTAGTGATTTTGTAAAAGGAAAGGTTTCAATGATTGATTTAAATGTTAATAATATTCCTGGATTTATTGGCAAAAAAATTCATGAATTAGAAGATCTAGATGATTTATTAATAACAGCCATTTCTAAAAATGGCAATTTAATAATTCCTCATGGTGGAAGTATCCTAGAAAAAGATGATATCTTATATTTAATTGGTACTAGAGCAGGCATAAAAAGAATAGCTGATAAATCCCAAGTAGTTAAGAATAAATCTAAAAATAAAAAGCATATAGAGAAAGTTTTTATTCTTGGTGGTGGGAAAATAGGCTATTATTTAGCTAAAAAACTATTAAAAGAAGGAATTCGTGTTAAAATAGTAGAACAAAGCACAGAAAGATGTAAGTATTTATCAGAAAAACTAGATAAGGCTTTAATTATTTGTGGAGATGGCTCGGATATTAATATTCTTGAGGAAGAAGAGATAGATACTATGGATGCATTTGTAGGTGTTACTGGTTTTGATGAAGAAAACCTGTTGATGTCCCTTCTGGCAAAAAAATCAGGGGTAAAAGAAGTTATTTCTAAAGTAAGTAGGTCTAATTATGTTGGTATTATTGAAAAATTAGGGGTAGATGTAGCCCTTAATCCAATAAATATTACTGTTAGCAATATTTTAAAATTTATAAGAGGTGGAAAAGTTATTTCAGTTTCTCTATTATTGGGAAATCAAGCAGAGGTGTTAGAAATGGTTGCCTCTGAAGATCTTTCTATTATTGGTAAGCCTATTGAAAAAATTGGATTACCTAAGGGAATAATAATAGGAGCTATTGGTCATAATGGAAAAGCTATCATACCTGATGGGAAATCTATTATACATCCAAATGATAGACTTGTAATATTTTGTTTAAGCTCAGAAATTCATGCTTTAGATCCATTTTTTAAAGGCAATAAAGGAGGGCTACTTAATGAATTATCCAATTTTAATAAAGGTATTAGGAATTTTATTAACAATTGAAGCCCTTGGGATGGTTCCATCACTATTGATTAGTATATATTATAGTAGTAATGATGTATTTGCGTTTTTAATTTCAATTGCTATAAACCTTATTGTAGGATTTACTATGTTTAGAATTCCTGTGAAAAAAAAGGATATTAAGATTAAAGAAGCCTTAAGTATAGTATCTATTGGCTGGGTATTAATTTCAATTTTCGGAGCAGTTCCCTTAGTAATATCAGGTAGTGTTCCATCCTTTGTCGATGCTATATTTGAAATGGTATCTGGGTTTACGACAACAGGTGCTACAATAATTAATGATATTGAGGTACTTCCCCGTGGCATTTTATTTTGGAGATCCTTTAGTCATTGGATTGGCGGTATGGGAATACTTGTATTTACTGTTGCTATATTACCAGCTTTAGGTGTTGGAAGTTATCAGATATTTAAGGCAGAAAGTCCTGGACCTATTGCAGATAGAATTGTACCTCGTATTAAGGATACAGCAAAAATTTTATATATATTTTATATTAGTTTAACAATATTAGAAATTATACTTCTTAAATTTGGAGGAATGGGCTTATACGAATCCATTGTACATACATTTGGAACCGTGGGAACTGGTGGTTTTTCAACTCGAAACGGAAGCATCGGTGCCTTTAATAGTTCATATATTACTATAGTTATTTCTATATTCATGATTTTATCAGGAATAAGTTTCTCCCTTTACTATCAATTGTCTAAAGGGAATTGGAGAGAAGTTTTTAAAGATGAAGAATTAAGATTATTTCTTTCAATTATTGGTATATGTGTTCTAGTAATTACTTTTAATATAGGAGGGAATCTTGGAAGATCTTTGAAAGATGCTTTATTTCAAGTTACATCTATTATAAGCACAACAGGTTATGGTACTGTTGATTTTAACGAATGGCCTACACTCAGTAAGGCTATACTTTTTATGTTGATGTTTATAGGTGGATGTGCAGGATCTACTGGTGGAGGTATAAAAAATATAAGGATATTGGTATTATTAAAGCTTATTAAAAGGGAAATTTCTAAAATATTTCATCCAAGAGCCGTTATTCATGTAAAGGTCAATGAAAGAGTACTATCCTCAGATGTCCTTGCAAGTATAATGAGCTTTTTTGCACTATATATTTTTATTTTTATAATAGGAACAATTATTATTTCTTTAGAAGGTATTGGTTTAGTAAGTTCATCCAGTGCGGTAGCAGCTTCGATAGGGAATATTGGGCCGGGCTTTGATTTTGTTGGACCAACAAATACATTTAGCCAATTTAGTCAATTAAGCAAGTTGTTTTTATCCTTCTTAATGCTCTTTGGACGACTTGAACTATTTACAATGCTTATATTATTTAGCCCTAAATTCTGGAAGGATGAAATTTAGAAGAAAAAATAAAATAGAATAAACTAATAATAGTTTAAGTTATAATCTAGGTGATTTTATTATGTCAACAGACAAAGAATATTTAAATAAGTTAAAAAAAGATAGGATAGAACCTGCACAAGTTTTAGTAGCTGGGTTTATGATCATAATATTGATTGGTACATTTTTATTAAATTTACCTATGGCTAGTAAAAGCAGTAATAGTATTGGACTATTAAATGCCTTTTTCACCTCTACTTCTGCAGTATGTGTTACAGGATTAGCTGTTGTAGATACAATTTCCCATTGGTCCAGTTTTGGTCATACTGTTATTTTTATATTAATTCAAATAGGGAGTTTGGGGTTTATGTCTATGACAACCTTGTTTTTTTTATTTAGCGGGAAAAGAATAACCCTAAGGGAAAGAGTTATATTACAATCCTTTATTAATTACAATAAATTATCAGGGGTAGTAAAGTTTATAAAGTATTTATTAATATACACTATTATAGCCCAAGGAATAGGAACTATTCTTTTAACCTTTCGCTTCATTCCTATATATGGTCTTTCTAAGGGCTTAGGATTAAGCGCATTTTATGCTAATTCTGCGTTTAGTAACTCAGGCTTTGATTTTATTGGTGATTTTCCAAGTCTAATGCCCTTTACAAGTGATTTAATAATAAACATTACCACAATGTTTTTAATTATAATAGGGGGATTAGGTTTCTCTGTTATACTAGATATACAAGAACATAAGACTAGGTTCTATAGATTAAGTAGTCATTCAAAATTAGTATTGACTATGACCATAGGATTAATTTTTTTAGGTGCATTAGTGTTATTTGTTTTAGAGCATAATAACCCAGAAACATTAGGAGAACTTTCTTTTCAAGGGAAGGTTATAAGTTCTTTTTTCCAATCAGTTGCACCAAGAACAGCTGGGTTTTATACTATTGACATTAATTTAATGACCACTGCTTCAAAATTTTTCATTATAGTGCTTATGTTTATAGGTGGCTCTCCTGGATCAACTGCTGCGGGTATAAAAACAGCTACAATTGGAATTTTATTTGCAGCAGTAATATCAGTGCTGCGTGGTGAAAAAGACACTGAACTATTTAAAAGAAGAATTCCTGAAGTTATCATTAAAAAAGCACTAGTCGTTGTTTTAATGGCTATTTTTATAGTAATCACAATAACAATGATTCTAACAACCACAGAAAAAGCAGCATTTATGGAGATATTATTTGAAGTTGTATCAGCCTTTGGAACAGTTGGACTATCTTTAGGGATTACATCTGAATTGTCAACAATTGGGAAAGTAGCAATTATATTCACAATGTTTATAGGTAGGCTCGGACCACTGACCATTGGATTTGCAATCTCTAGAAAACAATTACAAAATGATAAAAAACATTTTAGATACCCTAAGGATAATATAATGGTTGGTTAGAAAGGGGAAGTTTATATGAAACAATTTGCAGTAATTGGAATGGGAAGGTTTGGAACTAGTGTAGCAACAACATTACATGAAATGGGTAATGATGTACTTGTAATAGATATGAATGAAGAGAGAATAGAAGATATTATAGATAAGGTTACCTATGGAGTACAAGCAGATGCAACAGATGAAAAAGCTATGAAAGATGTTGGACTAAGAAATGTTGATGTTGTGGTTATTGCTATTGCTTCTAATATACAGGCGAGCATTTTGGCTACTTTAAATGCTAAGGAGCTTGGGGTTAAGCATGTATATGCTAAGGCAAAAAATGAACAACATAGAAAAGTTTTATATAAAATTGGTGCGGATAGGGTTTTTTCTCCTGAAAAAGAAATGGGAAGAAAGGTAGCCCAAATTCTAGTATCAGATAATATTTTTGAGATAATGGAATTAGACACAAATCATAGCATAATTGAAATAAGAGTTCTTAAAAAATGGGTGAATAAAAGCCTTGCAGAGATTGATTTTAGAGCTAAATTCGGAATAAATATTCTAGCTATAAAAAGGGGTGAAGAATTAAATGTATCACCCTTTGCCGAAGATGTCTTACATAAGGATGATATTTTACTAATTATAGGAGATAATGCTGCCATTAAAAAACTTAAGCTAAATGAAGAATAAAGAGGTATATATTATGGAAATTAAAATTACAAGTAATCAAAACTCTCATTATAAAGAGTGGAAAAAACTTCATCTTAAGAAATACCGAAATATTAGTAATTTGTTTATGATTGAAGGTGTAAAAACTATAAATGAAGCAATAATTTGGGGAAGCATTTTTAATGCTATTTTATATAGTGGTAAGTTATTTAATGTAAATGGAGGTAGTGAATTATATAAAAATATAGAGCAAAAAGATATTCTCTTATATGAATTAGAACATTCATTATTAAGAGATTTAAGTGATACAGAAAATTCCCAAGGAATTATTGGAATTATTGAACACCCGAAACACAATATTAATTATTTATTGGAAAGTAAAGAATCTTCAATTATAATTTTAGAGGAAATTCAAGATCCAGGTAATTTAGGAACCATTATACGCACTGCAGATGCAGCTGGTTTAGATGGGATTATTCTTAGTAAGGGTTGTGTAGATGTTTATAATGAAAAGGTAATTAGATCCACTATGGGATCTATATTTCATCTACCTATTATTCGTGATATTACACTGAATGAGGTAATTCCTAAGCTTATAGAAAAAGATTATCAAATTATAGGTACTGATTTAAATACAAAGTGCTTTTATCATGAGTTAAAATACTTAAAAAAGAAAGCATTAATTATTGGCAATGAGTCAAATGGGATATCGAAGTCTACTTCAGATTTATGTAGTGCTTTAGTAAAGATACCTATTAAAGGCAATGCTGAATCTTTAAATGCTGCTATAGCAGCAGGTATTTTAATGTATAGAATGCAAGGTATATAATAAGTTTAAGTTGTCAAGACTGGCTTATATATGATATAATTTTCAAAAATAGTATAACTTATAAAAAAACTATGATGGGGAAAAGTAAACTAAGGTATTCTATTAGAGAAGAAATGTCCTAGGCTGAAAACATTTCTTAGAAAAGATTAGTCGAAGTTCACCCCTGAGTTATAGATTAGAAATGTGTAAAAACTTAGTATAATCTATCGGTTGGATTCCGTTATATAAATAAGAGGTTTATCTAAAATGATAGACTATTAGGGTGGTACCGCGAACAAACTTCGTCCCTTTGGGAGGGGTTTTTTTATTTTTTGTTTTATTAATGATTGGGAAGGAGTGTTAACTTTGAAAAGACAATTGGAAGAAATTAGGGAGATTGCTGAGAAAGAATTAGTTCAAGTAGAAAACATGAATCAACTTGAAGAGTTTAGGGTAAGATTATTAGGTAAAAAGGGATTATTAACTCAAGTTTTAAGGGGAATGGGTAAGTTATCAAAGGAGGAACGACCTGAAATTGGTAAGCTGGCAAATGAAGTAAGAAGCGAAGTGGAAAGAAGGTTAGATGAACAAAAGGATTTATTAAAGACAAAGGAAAATAATATTAGATTAGATAAGGAAAGAATAGATGTTACATTGCCAGGTAAGAAAAAAAGGATAGGTAATAGGCATCCTCTTACTCTAGTATTAGATGAAATCAAAGAGATATTTTTAGGTATGGGATTTTCATCTGTTGAAGGACCAGAGGTTGAACTATCATATTATAATTTTGATGCTTTAAATGTTCCTGAAAATCATCCAGCAAGAGATTTACAGGATACATTTTACTTTAATGAGGATTTGGTGCTTCGTACTCAGACCTCGCCAATGCAAGTGCGTACAATGGAAAATAATAAACCGCCTATTAGAGTCATAGTTCCTGGAAGAGTTTATCGCTGTGATGAAATTGATGCAACACACTCACCGGTATTTCATCAAATAGAAGGGTTGATTGTAGATAAAAATATTACCATGGGTGATTTAAAAGGGTCTTTAGATATATTTGCTAAGAGACTTTTTGGTGAGAATACAAAAACAAGATTTAGACCCCACCAATTTTATTTTACAGAGCCTAGCGCTGAAATGGATGTCTCGTGTTTTGCTTGTGGAGGAGAAGGATGCAGGGTATGTGGAGATGAAGGTTGGATTGAAATACTAGGTTGTGGAATGGTACATCCAAATGTTTTAAAAAACTGTAGTATAGATCCAAAAGTCTATAGTGGATTTGCTTTTGGTATGGGGTTAGATAGAATAACAATGATTAAGTATGATATAGATGATTTAAGATTATTATTTGAAAATGATCTAAGATTCTTAAAGCAATTTAAATAGGGAGGTTATAGTATGTTAGCATCTTATAAATGGCTAAATGATTATGTTGAAATCGACATTTCCCCAAAGGAATTAGCAGATAAAATGACTATGTCAGGAACAAAGGTAGAGAAAATTGAAGAATTGGGGAAGGAAATTAGTAAAGTAGTAGTAGGAAAAATACTAGAAATAAACCAACATCCTAATGCAGACCGTTTAGTGGTAACAAAAGTAGATGTAGGTAGTGAAATAATACAAATCGTGACCGGTGCAAAAAACATTTCTGAAGGGGATTATATACCAGTGGCCTTGGTGGGTTCAACTTTACCTGGAGGCGTAAATATAGGAAAAAGTAAATTAAGAGGTATAGAATCCCATGGGATGATGTGTTCAGCTCAGGAACTATCCTTAGATATAGAATCTTTACCTCATGAACAGGTTGTGGGTATATATATACTAAAAGAAAAATATCCATTGGGAATGGATGTTAAGGAAATATTTGGATTAGATGAGGTAGTTATAGAATTTGAATTAACCTATAATAGACCTGATTGTCTTTCAATAATTGGTTTAGCCAGAGAAGTTTCTGCAACTTTAAACAAACCTCTTATTTTACCTGAAATTATTATAGATAAAGAAGTAGATAATATAAAGGATTTTACCAAGATAGATGTTTTAGAACCTGAATATTGTACTCGTTTTATTGCAAAAATTATTAAAGATGTAAAAATCGGTCAATCTCCAAAATGGATGCAAGAACGATTAGCAAAAGTAGGAGTACGCTCAATTAATAATATAGTGGATGTAACTAATTATGTAATGATGGAGATGGGGCAACCACTACATGCTTATGATTATAATAAATTAGCAGAAAATAGAATTATTGTTCGTAAAGCATATGAAGGAGAGAAGCTGGTAACCTTAGATGATGTTGAAAGGACATTAGATTCTTCAATGCTAGTTATAGCAGATGCCAAAAATCCATTAGGGATTGCTGGAGTTATGGGTGGTGGCAATTCAGAAGTAGATGAAAACACTAATATTATATTATTAGAGGCTGCAAATTTTGATAGTAATAGTGTTAGGCAGACAGCTAAAAAACTAGGATTAAGAACAGAGGCATCAAGTAGATATGAAAAGGGAGTAGATTTAAATTTACAAGAATTAGCAATGAAGCGTGCAGCACAATTATTAGAAGAAATTAATGCTGGAACAATTGTGGAGAATCATATTGATATTTATAATAAACCTTTAGAATCTCAATATATTACAATTGATCCAAAATGGGTTAATAAATTTATTGGAATTGATATTTCCGCAGAACAAATGGCCGATTATCTTGAGCGTTTAGATATGGAGGTTGAAATTGGGGATCAATTTGAGATTAAGGTTCCTACCTTTAGGCAGGATTTAAAATTACCTGAGGATATTGCTGAGGAGATTGCTAGGCTGTATGGGTATGATAAGATACCATCCACATTAATGTCAGGTATTACAGTTCAAGGCAAGAGAACCTATAAACAAAAGTTAGAAGATAGGGTTAAAGATCTAATGGTTGCCCAGGGAGGAAATGAAATATGCACAAATTCTTTTACCTCTGCTCAATTCTTAGATAGATTAAATGTCTCGTCAGATGATGATATGAAAAAAACATTAATGCTTATAAATCCCTTAGGTGAAGAAAATAGCATGATGCGTACAACTTTAGTAGATAATATGATGCAGGTTATTAACCATAATATAAATCACAACATAGAGGAAGCATTCTTTTTTGAAATAGCAAAAACATATCATCCAATAGAATTGCCAATAAAGAATTTACCTAATGAGAAAAATACTTTATGTGTTGGAATATATGGAGATGTTGATTTCTTTAATATTAAGGGAATTATTGAAAATTTATTAGAGGAATGTGGGATATCAAAATATGAGTTTCAAAAGTTTAATTCTTCAACCTTCCATCCTGGTCGTACAGCTCAGGTGATGGTTCAAGATAAGGTTCTGGGAATATTAGGAGAGATACATCCAGATGTAACAGAAAACTATGATGTCTCACAACGAGTTTATATTGGAGAATTTGATTTCGATTTAATATGTAAAAAAGGTGATTTAGAAAAAAGATATAAGGAGCTACCTAAATATCCAGCTGTGATAAGAGATATAGCCCTTCAATTGAAGGAAGGTATTCCTGCAAGAGAAGTAGAAAAAATTATAGAAGCCCAAGGTAGTGATATAATTGAATCCTATTCCTTATTTGATGTATATCAAGGAGAGCAAATACCTAAGGGATATAAGAGCTTGGCCTATTCTATTGTGTATCGTAGACAGGATGGGACATTAACAGATAAAGAGGTTGGTAGAGTTCATAATAAGATAGTAAAGGATTTACAATATAAATTAGACGCAAATTTAAGAGAATAATAAGAGTTTAAATTTTAGGATGTTAAATTAATTAACATCCTTAATTAATTTTCCCTTAATATCTTTTATGATATAATTGTTTTCAAAGAAGGAGTTCAAAAATATTTGGAGAATATTACTTAATAAACACGCAGTAAAAGGAGCGAAAACCCATGGAGGAAAATAAGAAGATAAGTGTTACCATACAGGGGAATAAATATGTAATTAAGGGAAATAATTCAGAAGAATATATAAATAGAATAGCTAGGCAAGTTGATCATATTATGAATGAATTGGGGAGAACAAACTCACTAATGAATAAAAATATGGTTGCTGTTTTATGCTCCTTAAATCTTGCAGACCAACTTTACATTGCTCAAGAAGAAATTGTTAAGTTAGAAGACAAACTAATAGATGCTGAAAGAATGCCTGATTTGATAAAAGAGTTAGAAAAAGCACAACATGATGCACAATTTCATTTAGAGAAGTATAAGGAAGCACAAAGAAGCCTAACAGATTCAAATTTGGAATTAGAAAAATATCATGAGATGATTGAAAGTTATAAAAATAAGATTAAACAAAATAAAATTGAAATTGACGCGGCACGGCAAACAATTGCAGACTTACAAAATCAAATTTTTGATAATCAAATAGAAATAGTTAAGATGAAAAAAGAGTTAGATGAATATAAAAGCAAAGATACTGTAGAGAAGAAGCATTATTTAAATAATAGAGGAAATAAAAAAACCATGTAGTATAAAAATTGTTTTTAAATAATATTTTTGTTCGAGTATCATTAAATATAATGATACTCGATTGTTTTATAGCACGAAATAACCTAAGGAGTATGATCAATAAATGGATAAAAATTTAAAAATATTAGAATTTAATAAAATTATAGAAATTTTAGCTAAATATGCAATTTCTTCTGCTGGTAAAGAAAAAATCTTATCCATAAGACCGATGACTAATATCAACAAAATACAACATGCACTTCGTGAAACCAGTGAGACAGTAAGAATTATATTGGAAAAAGGGAAAATACCCATAGAGGGAATAAATGATATTAGACCTTTCATTAATAAAGCAAAAATTGGATCAATTTTATCTCCGGGGGAATTATTAAAAATTGCGCAGGTTTTAAAAGTTAGCGAGGATGTTAAAAAATATATAAAGGAAGAAAGAAGCCAAGATAGCCCATATACTCTTGTGAGTAATATTATCGATCAATTAATAGTTTTACCGGGATTAACAAAGGATATTTATAGTGTAATAATTAGTGAAGATGAGATATCTGATAATGCCAGCACAGAATTATATAGAATAAGAAAACAGATTATCCACAAGAATAATGCTATTCGCGATAAACTAAATAAAATGATTCACTCTACTCACTATCAAAAGTATTTACAAGAAGCTATTGTTACACTCAGGGGAGAGCGATTTGTTATACCTGTAAAGCAAGAATATAGAAGTAATGTACCAGGATTAATACACGACCAATCTGCAAGTAAGGCTACACTCTTTATAGAACCTATGTCAATTGTCGAAATGAATAATGATTTAAAAACCCTAAAAAATAGTGAAAATCATGAGATAGAGAGGATACTTATAGAATTCACTAATGTTATTGCAAATAATTATAGTACTATAGACAATAATATGAAGCTTTTGACTAAATTGGATGTTATATTTGCTAAAGGATATTATAGTTTAGATTTAGGAGGTAGCGAACCTAGATTAAATGAAAAAGGATTGATAGTACTTAAACAAGCAAGACATCCTCTGATTCCAAAGGATATTGTTGTAGCCTCTGATATATATTTAGGTAAAGATTTCAGCTCTTTATTAATTACTGGTCCAAACACGGGTGGGAAGACCATAACCTTAAAAACCATTGGATTACTTTGTTTGATGGCACAATCAGGATTACATATTCCTGTTAAAGATAATAGCGAAATAGGGGTTTTTAACAAAGTATTTGCTGATATTGGAGATGAACAAAGTATAGAACAAAGCTTAAGTACATTTTCTTCACATATGACTAATATTGTAGAAATTTTAAGAGAAGTAGATGAAAAGTCTTTAGTATTATTTGATGAGTTAGGTGCTGGGACAGATCCTACAGAGGGTGCAGCATTAGCTATGGCAATATTAGATTATTTGCATAAAAGCAATGTACGAACTGTTGCTACTACCCATTATAGTGAATTAAAAGAATATGCCTTATCAACTGAAGGAATTGAAAATGCATCTGTTGAATTTGATGTTGAGACCCTTAAACCAACCTATGTTCTACTTATTGGAATACCAGGCAAATCAAATGCCTTTGAAATTTCTAAACGATTGGGTTTGGAATATAAAATTATAAATTCTGCAAAAGAGTATATTTCTCAAGAAAATATCAGATTTGAAGATGTACTTTTAGATATTGAGAATAAAAGAAAGCAAATAGAAGTAGATGAAATTAATGCAAAGAGAGATAGAATTGAGACGAAAATTTTAAGAAAAAAATTAGAAGAACAAGAAGCAGAATTAGAAGAAAAAAAGAATATAATAATAAACCAATCAAAGGAAGAAGCATTAAATATAATTAAAGATGCTAAGAAACAGTCAGAATTGATAATTAAGGGAATCAAAAGATTAGAGAAAGAGCAAAATTTTAATAATAAAAACAAAATTATAGAAGAGGCAAAGAAAAAATTAAGAGAGTTCGAAAATAACATAGAAGAAGAATTATATAAGTCAAGTATACCCAGAGTTTCCTATACATCACCTGAAGATTTAAAATCAGGTGATCCTATATATATTACTACACTAAATCAAAAAGGATTTGTATTAACCTCTCCTGATGAAAAAGATGAGGTGCAAGTACAGGTAGGTATTATGAAAATTAATGTCCATATTAGTAATATAACAAGACTTCAAGAAACAAAAGAAGAAAAGAAAAATCCACAAAAGAATAATAGAAGCATTAAGAATAAATCTATGAATGTTTCACCACAATTAGATTTAAGGGGAAAGATGACGGAAGAAGCTATTATTATTACAGATAAATACTTAGATGATGCTTATCTTGCAAACCTAAACACAGTAACTATTATACATGGGAAGGGAACAGGAGCCCTTAGAAAAAGTATCCATGAATTATTAAAAAATCATATTCATGTTAAGGAATATAGAATTGGGAGATATAATGAAGGAGGAGATGGTGCTACAATTGTTTCAATTAAATAATGCATTAGATAGATTATTTTAGATATTGATTGTATTAAAAAAAAGTGATAGTATAACCATAATATGATTTTAGTAAAGAATTACATATAGTTCTTTAAGTATTTAGACGATTTAAAAATAAATGCGGATAAAATGAAATATGATGAATATAATACTAAAAGTAGTCAAGCTATATAGATTGGGGTCTTCTTAAAAGGAGGGTATACAATGGTAAAATTATTAGAACCTATTAGTATAAAAGGGTTAGAGATTAGAAATAGAATTGTATTACCACCAATGGCTATGGATATGGCTAGTGAAGAGGGTTTAGTAACAGAAGAAATTAAAAATCACTATGAAAAAATAGCAAAAATGGGATTAGGAACCATTATTTTAGAACATCATTACATTGATATTAATGGAAAAGATAGTAAAGGACAATTAGCAATTGATAGAGATGATTGTATAGAAGGGTTAAATCAACTTTCTAAAATTATTCATGAAAATGGAGTAGCCTGTGGTGTGCAAATTAATCATTCCGGTAGTCTTACAAACTCAACTATTACAGGACAAAAGATTATAGGACCTTCAGCTATTTTACATCCTAAAGGAACGGAAATACCAGAAGAAATGAGTTCCGTTGAGATAAATAATGTAAAAAAGTATTTTAGGGAAGCAGCGGTAAGGGTAAAAAAAGCGGGATTTGATTTTGTTGAAATTCATGGATGCCATGGATATTTATTAAATCAGTTTTTATCACCCTTAACTAACGCAAGATTAGATGAATATGGAGGAATAAGGGCAAATAGAATTAAACTTGCTGTTGAAGTTATTAAAGAAATAAGAGAAGAGGTAGGTGGGGATTTCTTAATTTTTTATCGAATAGCTGCAGATGATAATATGGACAATGGTATTACAATAGATGATGCAAAATACTTAGCTGTTAAACTAGTGGATGCGGGTGTAGATGTTCTAGATGTATCACAAGGGCTTGCTGGCTCAAGGCCAATTACTAATCAGCAGGGATTTTTTGTTCATTTAGCAGAAGGTATAAAATCTGTAGTTAATATTCCCGTTATTACAACTGGTGGAATATCTGAAGCATTATTTGCCCATCAAGTTATAAATGATGCAAAGGCAGATATGATTGGTGTTGGAAGAGCTATTTTAGATGATGATCAATGGGTAAAGAAGACGATCCAACAGCTTAATAATATAGATGAAAAGGAAGAGTGAGATAATTTTCACTCTTTTTTTATTTTAGAAGGATATAACAATTAAATATAGAATATATACAATATTCAAAAATTTTAAAGGGGGAGTATTGATGACGGTTAATGAATTAACAACTTCAAAAAAAGAATTGAGTAAACTTCAGAAACAATTAGGTTCTGAAATGTCTAAGGGAAAGTATAAGGATACAAATAGAATTAATTCTTTAAAAAAGGAAATTAAAAATAAAAAATTAGAAATTGGAAGTATAACTAGAGATATGGTTTCTCAGATTATAGTGGATGATAATTAAAAATTAATATTCGGTTAATGTATAAGCAGCCTTGAGTACCCCAACTCAAGGCTTTTACAATAAAAATAAAATTAATGAAAAAATGGGTTTTTTATTTGTTATCATGAAACCAATTTTTAGGGATTTCTCTAGTATACATACTACCATAATAAGAAATTTTTGAATTTATAAGATCTTGTTCTCGAATACCTCCTTTAAAACCATTTGGTAAAGTATATAAATGAATATCTTGATAATTTTCTTGAGATTTCTTACTATTATTATTTTGCATGAAATCCCTTCCTTTTTTTATATTTAGATATTATTCATTTATCTATAGTTATCCCTAATTAAAAAAAGATTTCATCATTATTATTTTTAGTATTTATATATTTTTTAGTCTGTAAAAAATTATATAATATTAAAAAGATCAAGAAAAATATATCAAATATATAGTTGTAATGATAAAATAGAAATTGCAATTAGCGTAATATAGAAAGTAAGGTGCATAAAGATGAAATATCCTATAGGAATAATTATTTTTATATTCATGTGTTTTTATATTTTTTATTTTTATAAGAAGTTTGCAAAAGAGGCAAACCGTGAAGTATTAAAGGAAGTTAAGAAGAGTGGATATAATAATTATAGAGAGTATATTAAGGATATGCAAAAAAAAGAAATTAAAATTATAAAAAAAAATAGAAAAAGGAAGAAGTGGAAAAAGTATCAAAAGAAACATGGTCTTTAAAATTTATTATCGGAGTGATACAATTGGGTTCTTATAAAAGAATGCACTTAATAAAAAAAGTAAAATCGGTATTTAATTATGTTTTTGATAAAAATATTCCTATTAATAAAAAAATATATATTATTTTTGGTTTTGTCTATTTATTATTTCCATTTGATATAATTCCTGACCCTATATTAGGACTGGGCATATTAGATGATATAACAATACTTATTATTATTTATACTTCTTTTAAGAGAGAATTAGAAAGATATGAGTTATTAAAAGAAAAAAGAAAAAACAAAGTAAAACCAAAAAGTAAAGAAAACATACTAAACAATGTAGATTATAGTATAAATAATCAAGAGGGAGATGATTAAATGGAATTTTTTTTAGTTGTTATTTTTATATTATGTGGTATAGGAGTTCCAATTTTTTTTACAATAAAAAATTCAAAACCTAAAAATGTTTTTATTAGAATCATAGAAGAATTAAAAAAACAACCTAGAGAGGTATGGTTTCATTTTTTTACCAATAAAGGTTTAGAAAAATGGATAGAAGAAGATTTTAAAATAGATGATATACAAAATCTTGAAATATTGGAGTATGCTTACAAAGATTATATTTGGAAATATAAAGTAAAATTTATGATTTTAAATAAAGAACGATCTTATTTTTTTGAATTAGTTAAAAATCCGAATATACATGCAAAAAGTAGATGGGTTATTAATAATATATATGAAGACATAAATTAAAAAAATAAAAAGGAGTAAAAAATGCTTAATTCAGAACAAAAAATATTAGGGCTTATATCGCATTTAGGTATTTTTTTAGGTTTTCCAGTATTAGCACCATTATTAATATTTTTACTTTCAAATGATAATATAATAAAAAACCAAGCTAAAGAAGCTTTGGTATTTCAAATAGGACTTATTATTGCTGGAGCCGTAGGTAGCTTATTAGTTTTAGTGTTAATAGGAATTCCAATACTGATAATTATAGGTATAATTGGGATTTTATTTCCTATAGTAGCGGCTGTTAAATTTTATCAGGATGGATATTATTCCTATCCTATTACAGGAAATTTTCTAAAAAAATTATAACTAGTTTTAGCAAAAAAAATTATTTACCATTTATTTCAATGCTATAATTTAATTTCCAGTGTAAAAATCTATAGAAAAGTAAATTCTAATAATGATTATATATTAAGGAGGTTGATAGTTTTGAAATTAAGGGATATAATGACTAAAAATGTAAAATATGTTACTACTCAAGATAATGTTTCTAATGCAGTTGAAGTTATGAAAAAACTGAATGTAGGTGTGGTTCCTGTATGTGAGGGGCAAAGACCAGTTGGAATGTTGACTGATAGAGATATAGTATTAAGAAATGAGGCAGAGGGTAAGGATTATAATAATACTAGTGTTTCAGAAGTAATGTCAAATCGCATTATATACGGAACACCAGATATGGATGTTCATGAAGCAGCATCATTAATGTCTAAATATCAAATTAGAAGAATACCTGTTGTTGAAAATGGTAAGATTGTAGGTATTGTTGCTATTGGAGATTTAGCTGTTAAAGATAAATTAGTGGATGATGCTGGTGAAGCTTTAAGTACAATTTCAGAAAAAACACCTACAACAAATATGTATTAAAAATAATAAATAAAAATAGCAGGGATAAATTATCCTTGCTATAATTTTAATTTTTTTTTAATGAATTTTATATAAGCGCTATGATTAATAAGATGCGGGAATAATTATTCTTTGCCCAGGATATATCAAATCAGGATTATCAATATTATTAAGTTCTGAAAGTATATCTACACTAGAATTATAATTTTCTGCAATAGTAAAGAGTGTATCTCCTGGTTGTACTATATATATTCTACCACCAGTTTGTGGAACTGGAGCCGGTATTCCGGGAATAAATATTCTCTGCCCTGGATATATAACATAGGGAGCTATTATATTATTATATTCTATAATCTCATTCATTGGTGAATTAAAAGTCTGAGATATAGCGTAAATTGTATCTCCAGGTTGTATAATGTAATAAAATCCATTAAATGTTTGTGAAGGTGTAGAAGCTAAAATTGATTTAGTTGGGTATAAAGGGAAAAAGTAAGTGCCATGAAATCTTTGCGGAATTCTCTGATAATACATTGTTAATAACCTCCTTATTCTTCTAATAGCATACTATGATTCATTTATAAATAAATTGCAATTCAAATTGTAAAATAGTAATTTGTATAAATAAGATATTTTCTAAAACACCAGTCTAAAATATACTTAATCTATAAATAGAACATTTTATGATTTAGAATTATTGTGTACGAGAAAATTATTTATGCATTTTCCGTAAATAAATTAAGGAGTTAAAAAATGAAGACTATAATTAAAGATGTTGCTATTCTGACTCAGAATAGTTGTAAAGATTTTATTGATAATGGATTTATAATAATAGAAAATCAAAACATAACAAATGTAGGAAGTATGGAAGATTATATGGAAGAATATAATAAAGAATATTCTAATATTATTAATGGGAAAAACCATTTAGTTACACCAGGATTTATAAATGCCCATACTCATATTGCGATGACTTTATTTCGTGGATTTGCAGATGACTTACCTTTTTGGACATGGCTAACGAAAAAAATATGGCCACAGGAAAACAAGTTAAATGAAGAAGATGCTTATTGGGGCTCTTTATTAGGCATTATTGAAATGATTAAAACTGGAACAACTACTTTCAATGATATGTATATGTTTATGGATCAAACTGCTAAGGCAGTAAATGAAAGTGGAATTCGCGCATGTCTATCTAGAGGATTGCAAGGCACAAATGAAAAATCGTCAATAAGATTAAGAGAAAATAAAGAGTTATTTCAAAATTGGCATAATAAAGCAGAAGGAAGAATCCGTATTATGGTAGGTCCTCATGCAATCTATACCTGTGACCCTTATTTTTGGGAAGAAGTATTAAAAATGGTAGAAGAAACGGGTATGATTATTAACACACATCTATGTGAAACAAGAGAAGAGGTTAAGAATAGTATTATGCAATATGGCAAAACACCAGTAGAACATCTTGAGGATCTAGGGGTTTTCAAATATCCTGTTATTGCAGCTCATGGAGTACATCTATCAAAGGGAGATATGAATATACTTAAAAAAAATAATGTTAGTATTGTATATAATCCAGGAAGTAATTTAAAATTAGGTAATGGTTTTGCACCTATTCCTGAACTTTTAAGTAAAGGTATAAATGTAGCCTTAGGAACAGATGGTGCATCTAGTAATAATAATTTAGATCTACTAGAAGAAATGCGTTTTGCTGCATTAATACATAAAGGACTTTTAGAGGATAGTACAATTATTACAGCAGGACAAGCATTGGACATGGCTACACTAGGTGGTGCTAATGCTCTAAGGTGGAAAGATATAGGAAAGATTGAAAAAGGAATGAAGGCAGATCTATTAATGATAAATATTAAGGATACTACATTCTATCCAAAATATAATTTTTTATCAAATCTTATATATTCCAGTAATTCATCACGAGTTGAGAATGTAATGATAAATGGAAACTGGGTTATGAAAAATAGAGAAATACAAACTATTGACGAAGAAAAGGTTTATGAAAAAGTTGAACAGATAAAGAAGAAATTTAATTAAATTACAAAAATCCAGAGAAGACTTAGTCAGCTGTTAAGCTCTCTGGATTTAAAGTAAATATATTTAATAGTTTTTTACCTAGTCATTAAGATTTAAAGTATTTTTTTAAATCTATTAGCGCATCTTTATATAGAATTTTTTTTCCGTGCTCATCTATAAAAGCGATGGAATAAAATTCTTGTGATCCATATTCTGAAAGGAAAGCAGTTATACTAGATATAATATCTAGATTATAACTTGATAGGATTAGTGTTAGTACATAATCACCATTTAATTTAAATAAGCTTGTTTCTTCAAAGCGATATTGTTCTAATAATTTAATACAAGGCTCAATTATCTCTATGGAAGTAAATTTGAATAATAATTCATTGCTTACTTTAGTTTCCAGTTCTGTTTTTGAGAAATATTCACTTATTTCATTTATAATATAGCCAGATGTGTTATCATCCTCAAATTCTTCATCATCCTCAAATTTTGTAATGCTTATTTTAAATCCATTATCTGATAAAGGAGTAGCTTCTACATATAATTGAAATCCTTCAGTATCAAATCCTTGTTGTATGTATGCTTCCTCAAGGATGTCTAAAAACAATGACTGAATTTTTGAATTTTGTGGATAAAATTCAACTCTATCAATATCTCTTTCCCTTAAATCAAATATACTTATATAAACACTGATTTTTTTATCGTGTATTTTTTCTACTTTCATGATTATACCCCTTACTTAGTTTTATTAATAATTGTTAATATTTGTGTTTTTCATAAATATTTAATATACTCATTGTAACATAATAATAAATCTTACAAAAGAGTTTAAAAGTGTTTAATTAACCCATAAGATGGGAATGATTTATTATATTAAGAAAAGGGAGGCATTAATGTGGAAAATGTAGTGTTAATTGCAGAAGATAGAGTAGAAAAGGCTGGAAAAAGTAGAGCGAAAGCCCTAAGGGGTCTAGGACTTACTCCAGGAGTTGTTTATCATGATGGAAGTAGCATACTTATACAAGTGTATACAAAGGATTTAATTAATATAATAAAAAAGGAGGGTCAAAGTGCAATTTTCGATTTATCCTATAATGGAAAATCTAATCAAGTATTTATAAAAGAAATACAGAAAGACCCCGTTACCCATGAGCTGTTACATATTGACCTTCAACCAATAGCAATGAACGAAACAATGAAGGTAAATATTCCTATAAATATTGTGGGACAACACACAGTAGAAGGTAAAGGTGGAATAATACAGAGACAATTACATGAAATTGAAATAGAAGCGCATCCTGGAGACATTCCTAAAGTTATAGAACTTGATATATCAAATCTAAATATAGGAGATCATATGATTGTAGAGGATATACAATTAAAAGAAGGTATTAATGTATTATCGAATCCTCAGGAAATTATATTATTAATATCAGAACCTTCTATACAAAATGAAGAAGAAGATATTGAACATGAAAGTCAAGTAGAATAACAATAATTATTTGTCTAATATATAACAATAAAAATAAAAGTCATACTCAAATTTGACTTTTATTTTTATTTAAAATTCATTTTCTTATTGACCGATGGTAATTTTCAATGTATAATAAATAAAACCTGCAGGAATAACAGTTTTGTATTTCAAATGATAGAATATAAAAAAGATTTATTAGAATAGGAAGGAATTTTTAATATTAATGTAGAATATAAGTACTGCAAGAGATTTTTAAAAAAATAAAAGGGGGAAATATTCAAATGAAGAAATTTAGATTTATTGCATTATTATTGATCTTCGCCTTAGTAGCCATGATGGCTATAGGTTGTAGTGGAGACACATCATCTGAAGGTGAAGAGGGAGAAGGAACTGAAGAATCTGGAGAAGATATATTTATATCTATCGCAACAGGTGGAACAGCTGGTGCTTATTTTCCAATAGGTGGAGCCATGGCTAATGTAATATCTAATAGTTTAGATAATGTTAACGCTACAGCAGAATCCACTGGCGCATCTGTAGAAAATGCTGGTTATATTCAGGATGGAGAATCTGAGTTAGCTTTACTACAGAATGATACAGCCTATTATGCGGCTACTGCAACTGTATTGGAAGCCTTTGAAAGTCCTTATGATAATCTATTGGGAATGGCTGTTCTTTATCCTGAAACCATTCAAATCGTTGCTTTAGCTTCTTCAGGAATAAATACAGTTGAAGACTTAGCTGGTAAAAATGTGGCTATTGGCGCTCCTGGTTCTGGAACTGAAGCAAACGCAAATCAGATACTTGCAGCTTATGGCTTAACCTATGATGATTTAGGAAAAGCTGATTATTTATCCTTTGCTGAATCCAGTGAACAATTGCAAAATGGTCAAATAGATGCAGCCTTTGTTACTGCAGCAGTTCCAAATGCAGCTATACAAGAAGTTGCTCAAACTACTGATATAGTTATTGTTACAGTAGAAGGTGACTATGTACAAGAATTAAGAAAAGACTATCCATTCTATGTAGAACAAATAATACCAGCAGGAACCTATAAGGGACAAGAAGAAGATGTTAGTACTACTGCTGTTATGGCAATGTTAGCTGTAAGAGGCGACTTAGATGATGATTTAGTATACAATATAACAAAATCTATATTTGAAGGGCTTGATACTATAGGTGATTCCCATGCTATGGCTAAAAATATTACCTTAGAGGATGCTCTAGATGGTATGCCTTTAGATGTACATCCAGGCGCTCAAAAATATTTCGATGAGGTAGGAGTAGAATAGAATTTATAATTGAATTTAATTGAAACGGAGGTGGCGGGTATTGGATTTTTCCAATACCCGACTACTTATGAAAAAGATTTTTTTATTTTTGGTACCTATACTAATTATAGTAGTTTTTTTTATTCCTACACACAGATTACAATTGATAGAAAAGGATAGTGGTAAGATTTTAAAAAGCTTTCCTATAAAAAATGGTGAAGAATTTACTGTGTATTTTATACATTCAGTGGAAAGAACACCTTGGTATGAAATCTACTATATAAAAAACGACAAAGAAATATATTTAAAAGAAACCATATTTTATTCATATGGAGCTGGATTACCTTCAACCACAAATCATGATTTCTCCTTTGGTGATGGGAGTATGAATATTACAAACTATAACACTAAAATGAATGACCTAGTATATAAGGTAGGAGCTGTTATTGCAGATCATGTAATAGTAGTAAGGGGAGAAGAATATCATTTAAATAAAATAACAGAACCATCTACCTCGGTTCTTTTTAAAGCAGAAAAAATAGCTTTGTTTAAATTTTTAATAAGGGAGGTTGCAAATATTGTTTAAAAAAGACAAAAATAAAGTGACTCTAGAGAATACTGAAAAAGATAAAACAATAGGCAACGATGAATTGGGGAATTCTATTTCAAATGAAAGCCAAGATGTGGAAGAATTATTAGTAAAATATGATAAAGAAGAAGGTAATAAAAGAAAACTAGTTGGGAAAACGGCCCTTCTACTAACTTTAATTGCCATTGCAATGTCTGTTTTTCATTTATATACTGCAGCATTTGGTACACTTTTAGCTGTAAAACAGAGATCATTACATTTAATATTTGCTTTGGCTATGGGATTTATGATATTTCCTATTAATTCCAAAGCCCGAAAGGATAAGGTCCCTCTTTATGATTATGCCTTATCAATTCTTGCAATTATAGTTTTTGGTTATTTAATTGTTAATTATGATGCAAATATTGCAAAGGGTGGCAGGGCTGCAATGGAGGATCTAATATTTGGAAGCTTGGCTATTCTTCTAGTATTAGAAATAACAAGAAGAACTGCAGGAATAGCACTTCCAATAGTTGCAATTACCTTTTTACTTTATGCATCTAAGCTTGGTCCTAATTTTCCTGGCATATTAGCCCACAGAGGTTATAGCTTTGAACGAATTGTTTCACATATGTTCCTTACAACAGAAGGACTATTAGGAACGCCTATTGGGGTATCTGCAACCTTTGTATTTATGTTCCTACTCTTTGGAGCATTTTTAGATAAAACAGGAGTTGGAGCATTTTTTATTGATTTAGCCTATGCTCTTACAGGTAGCTTTAGTAGTGGACCTGCAATGACAGCTGTTGTTGCAAGTGGATTAATGGGTTCAATTTCAGGGAGCTCTGTTGCTAATACTGTTACAACAGGTGCCTTTACCATTCCTTTAATGAAAGGATTGGGATATAAACCTCATTATGCTGGTGCTGTAGAAGCAACAGCATCTACCGGGGGGCAGATAATGCCTCCAGTAATGGGTGCTGCTGCATTTATAATGTCAGAATTTACAGGCATTCCTTATATTAAGATTATTGCTTCAGCTGCCATACCTGCTATTTTATATTATATGGCTGTAGGTACAATGGTACATTTTGAAGCAAAGAAATTAGGATTAAAGGGGATCCCTAAATCTGAATTACCAAAGGTTAGCACTATATTGAAATCTCAAGGTTATTTATTAATACCATTAGTAACAATTATATTTTTCTTGGTTTCAGGTTATACACCCTTATTTTCTGCATTTTGGGCAATTGTCATTTCAGTTACAATTGCAATATTAGCATCATTGATCAAAAGAGATAAAAGCTTTTCCATTAAATCTTTTTTCTCTGCTTTAGAACAAGGTGCAAAAACTTCAATATCAGTAGCGGCAGCCTGTGCCTGTGCAGGTATTGTAGTGGGGGTTGTAACATTAACTGGGTTAGGTCTTAGCATTGCTAATATGATTGTTCAATTAGCTGGAGGTAATTTATTCTTAACCTTAGTATTTACTATGTTTGCATCTATTTTGTTGGGTATGGGACTTCCTACTACGGCAAAGTATATTGTGTTAGCAACAATGGCTGCACCTGCACTTATTACACTAGATGTACATTTAATGGCAGCTCACTTATTTATACTTTACTTCGGAGTAATTGCGGATATAACTCCTCCAGTTGCATTGGCGGCATATGCTGGAGCAGGTATTGCAGGAGCCAATTCTATGAGAACAGGATTTCAGGCAGTTAAACTTGCAATAGCAGGTTTTATAGTACCATATATCTTCGCGATTAACCCTGCTTTATTATTGATTAAACCAGGTACAGCATATGAAGGTGGTTTAATCCAATATGCAAGCTTTTTTGAAATATTACCAGTATTAGTTAGTGCAGTACTTGGTATTTTATGTCTTGCAAGTGCAGTAGAGAATTACTTCTTTATAAAGAATAAACTTTATGAAAGAATTCCATTGTTTGCAGCTGCAATAACACTTCTTTATCCAGGTACATTATCTGATATTATTGGAATTGTGGTATTAGCTTTTGTTATAATTTCTCAACGGTATCGCAAAAAATCCTTAGATGACAAAGTAACTCCACAAATATAAACAATCAAACTCCGGTAAAATTTTTATCGGAGTTTATTTTTATTCTATTGTTTCTATAATAAAATGTGCTAAAATTGTAATAGACAAGTATTGAAGGGAGTATATAGTTTATGCATAAAAATTTTTTTATGATTATTATAATATTAATTGTTTTACTTATTACAATTGGTTGTAATCAATCAGACAAGAACTCAAGTATAAATGATTTTTCAATCTCATATTTAGAAATAATGGATGATATGTATTTAGTTGAGAATGAAGTTTCTATTAGCTCAGAAGTACCTAATGCTAATAGAGTGCTTTTAAATATACAGGATTATGGTCAAAATGAGATAGAGGAAACAATAGAAGGGGAAAAGTCAGGTGATGACTGGTTTGTTGAATACAAAAATAACGATCCTTTTACAAAGGAAATTTGGCTAGTTGCATATTTTGATGATGGAGAACAAATATCTGAAAAAAAAGTAATTACTAATCAAGATCAAAGTTATGAAAGTGTTTTTGAAAATATAATTCCAAATACTTTAAATGAGAGTGAAAAAATTAATTTATATAAACAAAAAGTTAATTTAACAATATTAGGATGGGTGGACAATAATAATGTTCTTGCAAAGGATAAGGACAATTTATTTTCCTATGACATATACAATAATGAAAAAAATATTATCTATGAGAATATTTGGAATATATATACAAGTTTTAGTAAAGACAAATTTATTTATGAAAATGATGATGGAGTATTTATTTCTAATATTAACAAAGAAGAAAATAAGAAGATTTTTGATATAAATGCTTCAATGATTTTAAAGGATTTAACATGGTCAAGAAATGAAGATAGTATAATATTAAATATTGTTGAAGATAAAGAAGAAAAATATTATCTAATAGATTTAAATAATAATGATATAGAATTAATAGATATAGATAAAGACTTATATTCATTAGAAAAAATGCTTTACTTAGATAATAATTATATTTATGCAATAGGAAATATAAAATCAAAGGATAATGAAGATAATGGCGATTTATCAAATTATTTATTAAGTTATAATATTAATACTAAAAGGGTAAAAAACTACACACCAGATATTCAGCCTATGGACGATATTAAAATACTATCACAGGTTAATGATAGAGAATTTTTAATACGTATGTCAACTAAAATAATATCCGAAGAAGAAATTACTTCTTCCGATATTATTTATATCTTAGATACCAAAGGAAGAACATTGAAAAAGATTAAAGAAGATATGGATTTTCCCTATCTATATAGCCTATCTTCTAATAAAGAGGAGTATATATATTTATCCAATATTATGGAAAACGATAAAGTAAAAATGAATGAAAAGGCTATTATATTAGGATTGGATAAGGAGGAAGAGATAGAAATTTTAAAAGCAGTTCAATATTATCCCTCAAACTTTTATTGGTCCAATAATGGTAAAAAAATAGCTTTCTATATTGACAATATAAAGGAAATATATCTCATAGAAAGAAAAAGCTAGTGGACAACACTAGCTTTTGTAGTATTTTGTACTATATCGTTTTTAAAATGCAGGTATTATTCCTTGTAATTCATTTTGAATATATTCCTTAACTGTATCTGAGGTTAATGCGCTTTCAAGAGCTATTGTTATTTCAGAATTTTCTTCTCCCTTTCTAACAGCAATTAAGTTTGGATAGGGTGAGTCTTCATCTTCAATAATAATAGCATCTTCCGTTGGGCTTAAATTAGCCTCAAGGGCATAATTAGTATTGATAACTGCTGCATCTACATCATCAATAACCCGTGGAAGTTGCGCAGCTTCTAATGATGAAAATTTTAAATTCTTTTTATTTGTTATGATATCCTTATCTGTTGCTTTTAACCCAGCCCCTTCTTTTAATTCTATTAAGCCATAATTCTCAAGTAAAATCAGAGCTCTGCCTCCATTAGTTGGATCATTGGGAATGGCAATTGTGGCACCTTCTTGCAACTCATCTACAGAGGTAATGGAATTAGAATATAGACCCATAGGCTCTATATGTACTTTAACGCCACCTATAATGTCTAATTCATGTTCAACTGCAAAGCTTTCTAAATAGATTAGATGTTGGAAAAAGTTATAATCTAAATCTCCATCGGCTAATGCAATATTTGGTTGAATATAATCTGTAAATTCGATTATTTCTAAGTTAATATTTTCTTCTTCTAATATAGGTTTTACTTGTTCAAGAATTTGTGCATGGGGGACTGGAGAAGCGCCTACTTTAATAGTTATACTCTCTTCTTCTGAAGTCTCATTTTGTGAAGGCTCATTTGCTTGGCACCCGGTAAATACTAATGCAAAAATCAAAATTAATAAAATTGATAATATAAATGTTTTTTTCATTTTAACCCTCCGTTATTTAAGTCATTTTTATTTTTTACTAAGTTGTTTTGAAAGCTTGTTGCCTATACTCTGTACTATTTGAACCATTATTACTAGTACTATAATTGTGGCAATCATTACATCCATTTGATATCTATGATAGCCATATCGTATTGCTAAATCCCCTAAACCACCTCCTCCAATTGCTCCTGCCATAGCAGAAAATCCAATAAGGTTAATAATTGTCATGGTCACTCCTAAGACAAGAGAAGGAAGTGATTCTGAAAGTAAAACCTTATAGATAACTTGAATAGGTCGTGCACCCATGGACTGTGCAGCTTCTATAACACCAGGATCAATTTCTAATAGTGCATTTTCTATTACTCTAGCCACAAAGGGAGCAGCGGCAATAGATAAGGGTACAATTGCCGCAGTTGTTCCTATTTGTTTCCCTACGATTATCTTAGAGAGTGGAAATACTAAAATCATTAGGATTAAAAAGGGTATAGAGCGGGTTATATTAATAATTGTGTTAAGAAAATCATTAATACCTTTTTTCTCGCAAATATGACCTTTTTTGGTAATAACTAAAATAATACCAAGGGGCATACCAAGTAATACAGAAAAGAAACTTGAGAAAGCAACCATATATATTGTTTCTAATATAGAAGCAGGGAGTAATGTTATTAGCTTTTCAATTATTTCCATTATTGATCACCTCTATTTTCAAATTTTGATTTAATAAAGAATTAAATGCATTGTCTACTTCTAGCTCTTTTCCGCTTAATTCAATAATTAATTGACCATAGGCATTATCCTGAATGTAGTTTATATTCCCTGCTAATATATTTGCATCTACCTCATAGTTTTTTATCATTTGAGATATAATAGGTTTACTTGCATTGGCTGGAGGAAAATGTATTTTAATTAATTTAACCTCTGGATGTTTTTTCTTAGTATATTCTAGAGGAATTTCTACATTTAAATCTTCAACAAAGGCTTTAGTTATCCTATCCTTAGGTGAAGAGAAAACATCTAATACGGTATTCTCTTCAATAATTTTACCTTGATCTATTACGGCTACTCGATTGCAGATACCTTTAACCACCTCCATTTGATGGGTAATAATCACCATTGTAATTTTTAATTTACTATTTATTTCCTTAAGTAAGGATAGTATAGATTGGGTAGTTTGTGGATCAAGTGCAGAAGTTGGTTCATCACATAGTAATACTTCCGGATTATTTGCAAGAGCTCTTGCAATTCCCACCCTTTGCTTTTCACCACCACTTAATTGAGAAGGATATGAATCAGCTTTATGACTCAATCCAACTAATTCTAATAGCTCATTAACTCGGCTAATCTTTTTCTCTTTATCTAGCCCAGAAATATCTAGTGGGAAGGAGATGTTTTGAAATACATTTTTTCTTGTTAGAAGATGAAAATGTTGAAAGATCATTCCTACACTTTTTCTATAATCACTTAATTGTTGTTTATTGTATTCCATAATATTTTTACCTTTAACATAAATACTACCACTTGTTGGCTCCTCTAATCGATTAATACATCTCAGTAAACTGGATTTACCAGCACCACTAAGTCCTATAATTCCGTAAATACATCCTGTAGGTATGTGTAAATTAACATTATTTATCGCATCTACTTGCATATCTCCTTGATTATAAATCTTTTTTAAATCACTGATTTCAATCATTAATGTAGCCCCCTCTAACTTTCATCTTAAAAATAAAAAAAACTTCCTTCGAAATGAAAGAAGTTATAAACTATAGCTCTCATCTCTCAGTATGAAATCATACTGCAGGATTTAGCACCGATTGTATAAACACCGGTTGCTGGGTTTCATAGGGCCAGTCCCTCCACCACTCTTGATAAGGTTTGATATTTAATTGAAATTTTAATAATGATTATATACAGTTTTAATTTAATTGTCAAGGTTAAGATTAATTTAAAAATCAGAAAAGCGAACAGCCCTATATAGAAAGAAAGTTTGATCATATAAACATATGGTACTATAAAAAAATGTTTTATAAAATTAATGCATAATGAAAATTTAATTTAACTATGATATTATAAGATGATATGGAGTGTAAAGGAGAGCTAAACATTGAATAAACTGGAGATATATAAATATATTAAGAATCATATAGAATTATGCCAGGTAGAAAAAGTTTCAGCTCTTGAAGCTATAGGGAGGGTTAGTGCAGAAAGGTTAGAAGCATGTATTGATATTCCAAACTCTAACAAAGCAAAATATGATGGTTTTGCTATTCATTTAATGGATTATGAAAAAATTAATTACAATCATAATTCTACTCAATTAAAGATTATAGGAAGTCTAGGCGCAGGTCATTGTATACAAAAAGAATTACTTCCAGGTACTACCATAAATATAATGACAGGAGCAGAAGTACCTAATAATACAGCATATGTAGTACCTTCTGAGTTTGCAAATGTAATTAGTCAAGAAGAAGTTATTATTAAAAAAATTAATCCTATATTAGATACTATTGATTTTAAAGGTGAAAATTGTAAAAAAGGACAATTAGTACTAGATAAAAACAAAATAATTGATAGGAATACAATATTTGATATAACAAATCAAGGTTTTAAATATATTAAGGTATACAAAAAACCAAGGGTTGTTATTCTTTCCACAGGGGATGAAATTAGTAAAATTGGAACTCCATATAAAAGAGGAATTGTTTATAATAGCACAAGTTATGCTATAGCTGCAGATATTATTAACCATGGAGGAGAAGTAATAATTATAGACCATTTGTTGGATAATATAGATGAAATCGTAAAAGGCGTTGAGAAATTTTGCAAAGAAGCTGATATGGTGATCACAACAGGTGGAATTGCTAAAGGTAAATTTGATTATACAAAGTTTATACATAAGTATATTCCCACAAATATACTATTTATGGAAAGAGATAAACCACCTAGAATTATCGTAAGCAAATTACAGGATAAATGGATAATAAATTTATCAGGCAGTCCAAGAGCAACTTTTGTTTCTTTAGAACATGTAGTAATACCGATATTAAAAACAATGTTAGGCATTTTGAATAAGGGGGAGAGAAAATATGATAGTTGTAATTCAAGAAGGGTTTAAAAAAGGTGTTAGTATTACCTGGAAGTTAGCAAAAATCTTAATACCAATCTATATATTTGTTACTTTTTTACAGCATACACCGATTATTGAGATTATAGCAGGACATTTTGAACCTATTCTTTATTATATTGGATTACCTGGAAAGGCAGCATTAGTATTAGTATTGGGCAATTTGTCTAATTTATATGCAGCAATTGGTGTTATTCCTGCACTAGGCTTTACAATTAAGGAGATTACTATATTATCCTTGATGCTTTCATTTTCCCATTCACTTATCGTTGAATCTGCTATTGCAAAAAGGATGGGTGGTAGTTTATTAAAATTAAATTTACTAAGAATAGGTATGGCTATAATTAGTGCTCTAATAATAAATTTATTATGGTAATAGATTGGGAGGGGGAGGTGAAGCTATGCAAATATTTGATACTAATATCTCGATAATTTTAGGAGAAGGACTAATTGGTAGTTTAACAACGGTATTTAAAATGGCTTATATTATTATACCTTTAATGATAGTTTTAGAATTTGCAAAACATTATAATTTAATAGATAAAATAACATCTTTTTTTGCACCTGTTTTAAGGAAAATAGGTCTAAGTTTTAATGCAACTTTTCCTCTATTAATTGGTGTTGTTTTAGGGCTTACCTACGGTTCAGGAGTAATGATAGATAGTGTAGACAAAGGTGAGATTAATAAGAGAGAAGTTACCCTACTGCTAATTTTTTTGGTAACTTGCCATGCTATAATAGAAGATAGCTTTGTTCTTTGGTCAATAGGAAGTAACTTTTTTATTTTATTTTTTGGCAGGTTAATTGGTGCAATATTGATAACGGTTATTTTCTCTAAGATAATAAAAGAAGATCAAATAGAAGAAATATGTCAAATTAAACCTAGGGAAATAGATAATTAATTGAAAGGAAGCTTTGTTATGGGAGAAATATATTTAGATAATAGTGCTACGACTAAACCCTTTGACAGTGTAATTGAAGTCATGATGGATTACTACAAATATAATTATGGTAATCCTTCATCTATGCACAAAATGGGCATAGAAGCTGAAAAAGGAATTAAAAAAGCTAGAAGGGAAATAGCTAACTTCCTTAAGGTTGAAGAAACTGAAATAATTTTTACTTCAGGCGGAACTGAAGGAAACAATGTGGCTATAAAAGGTCTCTTAAATCGCAATAAAAGAAAGGGTAATCATGTCATTACAACGACAATAGAACATCCCTCTGTTTCAAACATTTTTAAAAAATTAGAAAAAAGTGGATATGAGGTAAGCTACTTAAGTGTGAATTCTGAAGGTAAAATAAGTTTAGAAGAATTGAAAAACACCATTAGGAAGGATACAATATTAGTTAGCATTATGATGGTGAATAATGAAATAGGAACTATACAACCAATAAGAGATATTAGTAATATAATAAAACTTTATAATAGTGATTGTTTTTTTCATGTTGATGGTGTACAAGCTTTTGGTAAGATACATTGCTGTCCTAAGGAATTGGGAATAGATTTATTTACAATAAGTAGTCATAAAATACATGGACCAAAGGGATTAGGGGCACTTTATATAGATAAAGATGTATTAATAGAGCCATTATTATTGGGTGGAGGACAAGAAGTCGGTATAAGATCTGGAACTGAAAATGTACCAGCAATAGTTGGCATGGGTAAGGCAGTTGAAATTATAAATAAACAATTTATTGATGATATTAAATATTTATATAAACTAAGAGAAAAAACTAAAGAACAAATATTAGATAATATTAAAGGTGTCTATATAAATGGTCCAGATAATCAAGCTGAAACAGCGCCTCATATATTAAGTGTTTCCTTTGAAAATATAAAAGGCGAAGTTCTACTTCACTACTTAGAGCAGGATGATATATATGTATCAACTGGTTCTGCTTGCTCTTCAAAGAAAAAAGGACAAAGTCATGTGTTAAAAAGTATAGGTATTTCTAAGTCGTTGATAGAGGGTACCATGCGAATTAGCTTTTCAATATTTAATACAGAAGAAGAAATAAATCTATTTATTAAGGCTTTAGAAAAGCGCGTTAATTTACTTAGAAAGATTATAAGGAGGTAAGTGGTATTGGATAGAGTTATATTAGTAAGATATGGTGAGATTAGTCTAAAGGGATTAAATCGTTCTTATTTTATGAATAAATTATATAGAAATATGAAGGCAGCACTTTCACATTATAAAGGTGTTAGAATTGAAAAAATCCAGGGAAGATTTCTTATATCATGTATGGATAATGATATAAATCAAATAATAGAATCTTTATCTAGGGTTTTTGGTATAATTTCTATAAGTCCTGCTTATAGATTGAAAGCTGACCTAGACTTAATTAAGGATACTGCATTAAAACTAATAAATAATAGCAAAGATTCAATAAATACATTTAAGGTAGAGAGCAAAAGAGGCAATAAAGAATTTCCATTACAATCTCCAGAAATAAGTAGAGAAGTAGGAGCTTATATTCTTAAAAATACAGAAGAATTTAAAGTTGATGTACATAAACCTGATACAAAAATTTATATAGAAATAAGAGAACATGCCTATGTATATAATGAAATTATTCCTGGTGTTGGTGGATTGCCTGTAGGATCCAATGGAAAGGTAGCATTGTTGATATCTGGTGGTATTGATAGCCCGGTTGCTGGTTATATGACAGCAAAAAGAGGAGTTGAATTAATAGCAGTGCATTATCATAGCTTTCCATTTACTAGTGATAGAGCCAAAGAAAAGGTAATTGAACTTGCAAGAATAATGACACAATATACAGGACCTATTAAATTATTTATAGTACCCTTTACTAATATACAAACAGAAATTGGTCAGAAATGCGATGAACGACAAACCACATTAATAATGAGAAGATTTATGATGAAAATTGCAGAAAGAATAGCACAGAAAGAAGAAGCAAAAGCTTTAGTCACAGGTGAAAGCATTGGACAAGTCGCTAGTCAAACCCTTGAGAGTCTAGTTGTTACTAATGCAGCTGTTGAAATGCCAGTCTTTAGACCTCTAATTGGAATGGATAAGCAGGAAATTATGAATATAGCACATAATATAAAAACCTATGAAACATCAATACTTCCTTATGAGGATTGCTGTACAGTATTTGTGCCTAAACATCCAGAAACAAGACCAAGACTTGATAAAATTATTAAGTCAGAAAAATTATTAGATATCGATGGTTTAATAGAAGAAGCCATACAATCATTAGAAATAATCAGTCTACCAGAGATATAAAAAAGCAGCTTTGCTGCTTTTTTATTATCCATATTTAATATTGTATAAGCTTTGACATAATGTTACAAAACAATACAAAATTCATTGAAGGATATATTAAATTTTTAGAGAAGATATTAAGGGATAGAAGGTTAGGAGGGGTAATATGCCATTAGATTTATGGATAGATAAACAAACATTATTTGTAAAAATTCAGGGAGAGTTAGATCATCATACTGCAGAGGAAATTCGTAATCAAATTGATTTTGAGTTAGATAATAATAGGGTAAAGAATATATTATTTGACTTTTCAGGTCTCTCTTTTATGGATAGTTCAGGAATTGGTGTTTTAATGGGAAGATATAAAAAAGTTACTCAAAGGAATGGACAAGCTGGGATATATCATATAAATCCTCAAGTTAGAAGAATATTTGAAATCTCAGGTTTATTAAGGATATTGAAGGAATTTAAAAGCAAAGAACAAGCATTAGAGAATATGTAAAGGAGTGCATAAAATGGAATTTAGAAATGAGATGAATGTTGAATTTATAAGTAAATCTCAAAATGAAGCCTTTGCTAGAGTGGTTGTAGCAGCCTTTGTTGCACAATTAGATCCAACTATAGAAGAAATTACCGATATAAAAACTGCTGTTTCTGAAGCGGTTACAAATGCAATAATCCACGGTTATGAAGATAATATGGGTAAAGTACAAATTAAATGTTCAATCATAGGAAACAAAATTGAAATAGAAATAGCTGATAAAGGGAAAGGGATATCAGATATTGAAGTAGCTCGAGAGCCATTATATACTTCTAAACCTGAATTAGAACGATCAGGAATGGGATTTACTATTATGGAATCCTTTATGGATAGTGTAGAGATTGTTTCAAAATTACATAATGGAACTACGATAAAAATGTATAAAGAAATAAAAAGTGTTGGTTAATGACATGGGGAGTAGATAAATTATGGATGGCAATGGGACATTTCATGGAAAAAAAAACAAATTATTAAGTCATGAAGAAACTATTGACCTAATTAAAAAAGCACAAAATGGAGATAAGCTTGCAAAAGATAAGTTAGTAGAAAATAATCTCGGATTAGTCCGTAGCATCGTAAGAAAGTTCCAAAATAGAGGATATGAAAGAGACGATCTATTTCAATTAGGAAGTATAGGTCTTATTAAGGCAATTCAAAATTTTGATACATCATATAAGGTGAAATTTTCTACATATGCTGTACCTATGATTATGGGGGAAATTAAAAGATTTATACGAGATGATGGGATAATTAAAGTTAGTCGTTCTTTAAAAGAAACATACCAAAAGATACATCTGGTTAAGGAAAGATTAGCAAAAAAACTAAATAGAGAACCTACATTAGTAGAAATTTCAGAAGAATTAGGTATTGATAAAGAGGAAATTACAATGTCCCTTGAAGCAGGGTACATACCTGAATATCTCTATGATACTATACACCAAGATGATGGTAGTCCAGTTCTATTGATAGATAAAATAAGTAATGAAAGCATTGAGGATATTAGTGTTGTGGATCGCATAACTTTAAAAGAAATTATCTCAAAATTAGAACCTAGGGAAAGACAAATTGTTGTTATGAGGTATTTCCAAGATAAAACTCAAACAGAAATAGCTCAAAAACTAGGTATTTCACAAGTACAAGTATCAAGGATAGAAAAAAAAATACTTAATCGTATGAAAGAATCTATGAAAAATTAAAAGGCAAATGCCTTTTTTTTTTATCTTTTTTGTTCATACTAAAAGAAATAGAGTGGAGGAGATAGCATGAAAAAATATTCTAAGATTATTATTCTATCGGTGGCAATAATAATATTTGGCTTAATTACAATATTGTACTATAAAAATAAATTTATTGATAATCAACCTAAAAAATCTAAATTAGTAAACAATATTGAATGGAGGCAATGTAATGAGGGTTATAGATAATGAATTATATATGCAACCGAAAGAAAAAATATATGTTAATCCTGATTTACCTATAAATGTAGGAGATATATGCGAAATAATGGGTGAAAAAAATTTAATAGAAAATATAAAAAAAATTAATTTAGTACAGGGACCTTACAATAGAAATTTATTTGTTATAACCTTACTTTCTGTTATAAAACAAATTAAAAATAAATATCCAAATGTTACTATTAATATCCTCAGTGAGAGAGATATATTAATAGAAATTGACAAATCCAGTATGAAACAAAATAATTTTTTAAGAATAATTAAATTAATTTTAGTATGCATAATATTATTTATTGGAGCGGGAATAACTATTATGAACTTTCATGCAGATGTAAATATGGATGAAGTTCATAAAAATTTCTATGAAATAATAACTGGTAATAGAGTAGAAAACCCGTTATGGATATCAATTCCATATTCTATAGGAATTGGATTAGGTATGATAGTATTCTTCAGTCATATCTCAACAAAAAAGAGAAAATCAAACCAACCAAGTCCATTAGATTTAGAGATATATTCTTATCAAAATAGTCTTGATGATTTTATTAGGAACAAATCAAAGGAGAGAAAGAATTGATTGAATTTATGGATGCTATGATATTAATTGTAATATCTTTATCAGGAGGAATAGCTGTAGGCACATCAGTTACATCATTCTTAGTTGCTCTAGATATTATTCCTCGATTGATGCAATTAACAAAAACTTCAGGATACTCGCTTTTATACGAGATAGTAGTAATTCTTGGTATGGTTACCTTTACATTGTCATATCTATTGTCTATAAGTATTCCAGGTAAAAATATTATTGCTGGTATATTTGGAATATTTATGGGATTTTATATTGGAGTATTTGCTGCAGCTCTTACTGAAGTGCTTAATGTTATTCCAATTATGACAAAAAGAATGAATATTAAGGATAATGTTATTTATATAATTATTGTATTAAGTTTGGGGAAAGTTGTTGGCTCCCTAATTTATTGGATTTTTCCACAGATATATAATTAAATAAAATATGAAATTGAGGGAGAACATGTGAAAAATAAGAGAGTAATCATTGTAACTGATGGAGATAAAATAGCTCAAAAGGCTGTAGAAACAGCAGCTAAAAATATTGGCATTCATTGCATATCAAGATCTGCTGGTAACCCTACACCTCTAAAAGGAAAAGAAATAATTAATTTAATAAAAGGTTCAGACAATGATCCCATTGTTTTAATGGTAGATGACAGGGGAGATGCTAATAAAGGGGAAGGAGAACAGGTTATAGAGGATATATATAATGATGAAGAATTAGACATAATTGGTGTCATAGCGGTTGCCTCTAATACTGATAATGCAGAAGGAACAGAAGTAGATTTTTCAATTGAAAATACAGGGAATATTACTAAACAAGTAGTAGATAAGCATGGAAATCCTGTAAATAAGAGATTTCTTAAGGGTGATACAGTTGATGTATTACAAAATAAAGATATATATCCTATAGTGGGTATTGGTGATCCCGGTAAAATGATGGGGAATGATGATTGGATAATAGGAGCGCCTATATTGACTAAGGCAATGGAAGAAATACTTAGTAGAAATAAAAATCCCAAAAGATGAACTTGCCTTCATCTTTTGGGATTTTTATGTAGTACTTATTTAAACTATTAACTATTAACTATTCTTCTTCTTTTTCATAATTGAAATCATTATCTTTCCAATTTTTTGATTGTCCGTTTGCAGAAACATTAATGGATAGAGATGCACCATTACCTGTTATTTCAGCCTCAATTTGTTGTATAGAGTCAGATTGTACACCTTTAAAAGAGGTTTGACTTATATTCATTTTATGGGGTGTTAAAGTAATATCTAAACCACCAGAATAATTTGTGATCAAGGGCGTTAATTTAATAATATATAAATTACCACCTTTACTATCTTTTGAATAATTTAATGTTATTTCATGTTTAATATCCTGGTCTACCTCTTCAGCCTTTTCTACCGTAATTTTTATAGAAGCGGTTCTAGTGTACTCTTTTTCGACTTCTTCTCCTTCTTCTAGGGTCTTATATTTATAAGTTATTGTTGCGGTTATATTTGAGCTACCTTCCTTTACACCCTTTATTAGACCGGTATTTTTATTTACTATCACAACATTATCATTATCTGAAGAAAATTCAACCTCATTAATATCTATAGGATTACCATCATAGGAATCTCCTTTAATACTAAGCTGTAATTCCTCATTAATTTCTATAGTGTTTTTTGGAGCTGATATTTGTAGTTCATTCAATGAATCTGGACCATGTATATCACAAACATCCTCTTCTGATGGAGCAATAACATCCACTTCACTTTTGGGTACAAAATCAGGGTTCTTTGCTTTTAATGGACCAGGGAAACGATCCTCTGGCTTTGAAATAAAAACTTTTGTTTCTACTAACTCAGGAGGACAAAATTCAGATGCAATTTTATTAGTTGAAACATCTACTTCATATTCTACATGGTAGTTATCCTCTTCAGTAGGTACAGTACCATTAATAAACATTTCAGAGATTATTGTAGAACCTCTAGGGTCATTTTTTGTTAACTCAGTAGGTAGTAATCCTGATACGCTATCAATGCTTGCAGATGAAATTCCACCAGGATTACTAGGTAGATTTTTGCTATCTAAATCCTTATGAATGTCTCTCATTACCTCCTGCCACATACCTGCAGGACCTGGTCTTGAACCACCATAAATTCCTATATTCAGTTTATGGGTTTTACCATTAACAACCACTTTATTATCATCATATCCATACCAGACAGATGCAGTATAATATGGTGTATATCCAACGAACCATGCATGCCTATTTTCGTCTGTAGTACCAGTTTTACCTGCTATTTGCATTTGAGATACTGATATTGAGGTTGTTCCACCTCTAACAACATCTTTAAGAACATCGGTAATTAAAAAAGCTGTTTGGGGTGAAATAACTTGTATTTTATCTAATTTTTTTTCCAATACAATATTACCTTCAGAATCTTCTATTTTCGTATAGAAGGTGGGTTCATTTCTCACACCTTCTCTTGGAAAAGCACTAAAGGCGCTAGCCATTGCTAAGGGGGTTTGTCCATAGGTATATCCACCAAGAGACAGGGAAGCAGGATTCATATCATTAGCAGCTCCCTCTTTTACAAATTCTAACCCAAACCTCTCTCCATATTCTACAGAGGTTTCAAGACCTACATCAAACCAAGCCTGAGCGGCTACTACATTTAAGGACCTTCTTAAGCCAGTACGAACAGTAGTCATACCACTGCTTCCACCACCAGCATTAGTAGGATCCCATCCATCAGAAGGACGAATGATTGGAACATCATCATAGGTTGTGCCTAAGGTGAGCTTTTTAGAGTCTATACCAGGAGCATATACAGTTAATGGTTTAGTAGAAGAACCTGGTTGGAAGGGCCTTTTTGCCCTATTTATAGAACGACTGGTTTCCTTATTACGCCCTCCCACTATTCCAGAAACATGACCGGTTTTATTATCGATTATAACCATGGCGCCTTCTGGTCTATAATTTATTTCCTCACCTTTTTCCTCGGTTAATGCCTTTGATACTTGTTTGGCTACAGATGACTGAGCTGGAAATAATTTATCATTTTCAAAGTTTTCATCCATAATAGATTGAACTTTAGGATCTATTGTAGAATGTATAACTAATCCACTATTTATAAGAAAAGATATTGCTTCTTCTTCAGTGTAATTATACTCCTCCATTATATCCTCAACTACATTTTCAAAAAGTGCATCAGTGAAATATGAATAAATTTGGGTATCATTAGGTGCAACTAAACCAAATTCATTATTTTGTATCTCTTCTCTTGCTTGGTTATATTGACTTTCATTTATATGCTCAAGTTCTTTTAATTTTCCTATTACTGCTAGGGCACGATCTTTGTTTTTAGTTGAGTGCACTAATTTTTCTTCTTCCTCATCTTCATAAGCTAAGCCAAAGCTACCATCTTCTTTTTCTTCAGTTATATAGGGTTTATATAAAGAGGGGGCTTTTGGTATAGCAGCTAATACTGCTGCCTGAGCAATACTTAGTTCCCCTACATCCTTTCGGAAGTAGGTTTGAGCTGCAGCTTGTACACCATGTGCATATGCAAAGTTTATTTTATTTAGATAAGCTTCTAATATTTGCTTCTTAGTCCAATTTCTTTCCAATTGTATAGCAAGATAGGCTTCTTGAGCTTTTCTTTTAAAATTTTTATCAGGAGTTAATTGGGTTAATTTTATTAATTGTTGTGTTAAAGTACTACCCCCTGCAGTTCTAATATCTCCAGCTTTAATTCCTTGCCATGCTGCTTGCCCAATACCTAAGATGTCAACACCTTTATGCTTTTCAAACCTTTCATCTTCAATTGATATAAAGGCTTTTTGGACCATATCTGGAATTTCATCAATAGAAACCACATCTCTTTTTTCCTTACCTTGTAATTCCTGATAAAAATCTCCATTCTTATCAAGAATAATAGAAGGCTCCATATAAACAAAATTGTCCATATTTATAGGAGGGGTATCTTTAATGTATGAATAAGCTATACCAGCGCCAGTACCTACCCCTATAATTGTTAGTACTAAGATAATAAGTAACGCAACACGCCAATATTTAATTCTCCTCTTTTTTTTATTTTTATTGGATTTCTTTTCATTTTTATTTTGATCATTGTTAGTCATAACTTTACCTCCTTTATAGAGCAAAACTTTTAATTTATTAATAGCATATTAAATGTTCACTATAACATATTATAATAACAATTATACCATATTAGCAATATAGGTTAGCAAATTTATACTAAATGTATATAATTTTAAAACATTTTCTAAAAAAAATAAATAATTCTAAAATAGTAATATAATCAAGAAGTCATTCAACAACATATAATAATAAGAAGGGGGATTAGGTATGAGAAGGAGAAGTTTAAAGAAAAAAAAAGGAATAAAGCCCTTCGTTATTATTGTTTTATCTTTTATATTAATAGTATATTCTTTTGTTTTTGTAGATAAACAAGTTCGTCCAACAATAGAAGCTTTATCAGAAGTAGAAGCTAGAATTATAGGTACTCAAGGAATAAATAATGGGGTGAGTGAAGCTCTAAAAAATGGAGTTGACTATGATAATCTTATTAAAGTTATGAAGGATGATAAAGGAAATATAACATTAATGCAGGCTGATACAGTAGCCATAAATTTATTGGGTTCAAAAATAATTTCAACTGTGCAAGAAAAGATGGAATTGGTAGGAACTAAAATATTAAAAATACCTATGGGGAATATTATGGGTAGTCAAATATTAGCTAATTATGGCCCGAAATTAGAAATAGAAATCACACCAGCAGGTTCTGTTATAGTTGATTTTTATACCGAATTTGAGCAGGCAGGAATAAATCAAACAATACATAGAATATATATAGAAATCGATACTAAAGTTCAAATTATAGTACCTTTATCAAGTAAAGTTGTGGAAATAACCTCTAATATACCTATTGCAGAAACTGTAATAGTCGGTGATGTACCTAACTCTTATATAAATGTACCAGATTTTAAGGAAAAAGATTTTCTTGATGTTACTCCGGTTCCAAATATTGACTTAATTCCTAGTAAATAAATATTAATAAATAAATTAGTATATTATATATGTACAGGAGATAGTTTTAAATATAAAAAGTATAAAATTAATAAATATGAAAAATAAGAGTAAAAATAAAGAGTAAAAATAAGAGTAAAAATATTGACAAATAATTAAACTCCTGGTATAGTTTTAATTCCGAGGTAGCAATTAATAACATGCGCCTCAGAGCATAGGAGTAGGATTTACCCCATTTAAATAGTCAAGAAAAGAAAAAATTAATAGAAAAAGTATTGACATATTTAAAAAAATCTAGTATAGTAGTAAAGGTCGCCACTTGAGAGCGACATTGTAGGGAACACATTGAAAGTGTTGTGAAAGATACCAACATTATTGTAGGGAACGCATTGAATGCGTTCCGGAAGAATTGGTCTTTGAAAATAGAACAGTGTAAGGAAGTAAGGGCAAAAACCTTAAATTCTTTTGAAACAAAAAAGGACAGTAAAACTGTCCGGATAACACAAGCCAGAAAGACTGGCCAGAAAACAAACTATTTAATTAGAGAGTTTGATCCTGGCTCAGGACGAACGCTGGCGGCGTGCCTAACACATGCAAGTCGAGCGGAGTTTATAGGATGGAGT
>Ga0334898_1000530_pt1 | contig 58505 bp, 53 predicted proteins | sample GraSluR3_MG_10_FD_207228 | JGI IMG/M metagenome (GOLD analysis project Ga0334898, IMG submission 207228) | Sludge microbial communities from methane-producing bioreactor in Wageningen University, Netherlands - Granular Sludge_3_08-R3 | ecosystem: Engineered > Bioreactor > Anaerobic >... | reverse complement strand
GTCCAGGCAGAACCTCATTTGCAGCAAAAGCTATATGAACTAGCCGACTTGTTCATCAGCACCCTCCCAAACTTGATGCGTGATCAGCTCAAGCAGGTCTCATGAACAAGTGCGAACTTTGAGTTCTATAATACAAAGACTGCCTTGTGTTGGTTGCTTTAGCTCGTTCAAAGGTAATATGCCAACAATCTGATTGTACTTGTTTCAAAAATTCTCCTATCGATTTTCCGACTACCAAGGAAGGAGAAACTTGCAAATCAAGATTCTTTTCATTATTCACTACAGAAACAATTATAAAACCACTGTCAACGATGAACACCAAGTCATGCAGCAGATCCTCATGGACCTCGATATGTTCCAGTGCCCTCGATTCATCAGCTACCGCAATAAGAAGAATAGTTATGCTGTTCTTGGCATCCGGGGGATACACCAATAATTGCAAGAAATACGACCCAGAGGACATCGTGTACGTCTGGGTTTTGCTGTGAGCTTGTCGTGCATGAAGAATAGATGAGATATGAATGGCTGCAAGAATTTCGTTGGGATTTTTTGTTTGCAAATACTCTTGTGCCTGTTTATTGCAAAAGAGTAATTCTGGTCCCTCAAGAGAAACCTTGAGGCAACCGATATCCAAAGACTCGAGTATCGATGTAGTAGGTGGTTTCAAAAATGCCATGCAATCGCCTCACTGGATTGGAGCATGGATAGTGGTCTATCAAAGCTCAGCTGTTACCAAAATTATATCATGGAAGTACTTCACTTCATAGGAAGACAAATTCTCTTCAATTTCAAAATTTGTATCGGAAAAACATCCAATATGAATACAGCAATCGTACTGCTCATCGAAACAGTCATAGTAATATCCGGCCATTTCCTTATAGGCAAGCTCAGATTTTCAACATGTGTTCAAAAGGAATTTACTCTATGAGTAACCTTTTAAGTAACTTGCTAATAATCAATTATCGAGTAAATAAACAAAAAAGGGCCATTTGTATCTTATCTCTTTGCTATATTGCTTTGGGCTACTGTTTCATGCTTGTAGAAATAGTAGGAAATTTCCTACAGTAATAAAACTTCTATTTCCTATACTGTTATTCGTATAGGGAGATTGCCATGTTACACTACGACCATCGTATCAAGCTAGAAGTCCCCTTTGATTACCTAAATCTTCATAAGGTACCAAAGGACACAACAATAGCCTCGTTTTCAAAACTGATATGGTATGGGTACGATGAGCAAGGACCATCCGTGTATCGTCGAAATCCGAAGACCGGCGAAGTAATTCGCATTGATTTTCTTGAATCCTGACGAATTCTTATCAAGACTTCTTTTCCTGTGAGCGTGCAGGAAACATGGCCGTCATCTTTAATAAGTCACTGAGACTGTCCGATCCAAGCTTCTCCATCAAGCGACTCTTATAGGTACTGACCGACTTGATTGAAATATGTAGATCATAGGCAATCTCCTTCATCGTTGAACCTTTTACGAGTAAGGAGAAAACCTCAAGTTCACGATTACTGAGGTTTTCCAAGAGATTCTGTTGCTTCTCCCTTGTTGTTTTCTGAAGAAAAAAGGAACCTCCTTGTGTAAGTTCTTCTATAGCATGAAATAGTATAGTAGGATCACAATCCTTTGATAGATACCCTTTGGCACCCAGAGCTTTGGTCTGTTCCAAGTAAAACACATCAGGGTACATGCTTAAAATACAAAACGGAGGAAGCTCATTCATACGACCCTGCAGCTCTTGCAAAATCTCGATTCCGCTTATCCACGGCATAGCCAAGTCAAGAAAGATGAGGTCGCAGGTACTTCGGTCAATAGTATCCACCTGTTCTAAAAACGCCTTTCCATCAGAATACTCAGCAATGACCGATGCTCCTAGCTTGCCTTCCAGTATAGAAATCAAGCCTTTTCTGAAGAGTAAATGATCTTCTACTATAATGATTCTTTTCATTATTCTCCCCCCCATTAATTAGGGAATGCCCTCTTCATGTGCAACACGGCCCGCGTCCCGTTAGGGTGACAAGGTTCCAAAACTACCTCTCCCCCTACATATTCCAAGAATTTTTTTGTCGCAAAAAGTCCAAGCCCAGGCCCTTTTTCTCCTGCGGTTCCCGAGGTATGTACACCCCATCGACCTTCAGAGAAAGCTTTGAGAGCCTCTAATCCGATAGGCACTCCCCCATTTTTAACAGTAATCTGAACAGTCTCTGGCTGTATGGAAACGTTCAGATGCACCACTTCATATTTTGGAGAATACTTGATTGCGTTCTCCAGAATATTCCTAAGAGCTACTCCTGCCAAAAATTCATTTACAGATATGAGAACATTGTCTTCTATCTTTATAACAAGCTGTATGCTCTTCTGAGCTGCATGACGTTGCACTGATTTTACACCTGTATCGAGAAGCATCTGAACATCAAGAGCTGTTATCGGATAACGTTGCTTTGCATCAGAGAGGATGCTCAATGCAAGCAGGTTGGTGAGCAATGAATTGGCACGATCGATGAGAACATCAAGTTCTGTGTTCATCTGGTTCCACATCGGATCGTCCTTGAACACAGCATTGGTCGACATCAGTTGCTGCATCGATTTCATTGAAACCAAGGGAGAACGAAGGTCATGGGCCATGATTTCGATGAGCATGGACTTGAGTTGATTTACCTGAGAAAGCTGCTCAAGACTCTCCTGAACGCTCTTCCTCATACGGCAACATTCACTCATATCACGGATGATCAACAGCGAAAAGGGCGTCTTTACCGCTGAGAACTGCCGAATTTCGTAGAAGCATGAGGCTCCCGCTTTTTGAGGCATCGTGATGATCAATCCTTGAGCGGTTGCATCAACACGAGAATATTGTTTGGCATATACCTTCAGTAGTTGCACATGTTCTGAAGCTTCTGCAAGTGTTCGGCCAAGAAATGAGTCGGTTAAATCCGGCATGTATTCTTTTGCCTTGGGAGAGATGTCAAGAATACGTTGGTATGTACCCAGAATGACAATACCATCCTGCAAGGTTTCAAACATCATGGAGCTGTGTTTGCTATGGGTTTTCCCCTGTGACTCAGAAGCATAAAGCAATAAGACCAGACCAGTAGAGAAAACAAGGATGATGAGAAGGAGAGACCTTTGGAAGGGTTCAGCCATAAAGAGTGTCATACCAAGAAGCGTAATTGAAAACAAAATGAATCCACAAAGAACCAATAAGACCCGTTTCCTTTTTTCAATTGTTTTATGATACACCACCTTACTAATGAGATAGAGACTTATCAGTATGCTCATTACCTGCAAACCAGCAGCAAAACAGTGAAAAACTGAGGGGTATTTGTTGAAGACAGGAAGAGTAATCTCTGTCTCTCCAGTAAGAAATACAGCATCCAAATGATAATGCGCAACAAGAGCTACAATAAGCAGGGCTGTACTAAACCCGAGTAAGATACCAGGGACCATGAGATTCCACTTCTTGATCAACTCAGTGAACTGTTGAAAATATCCATACAATAAAAAAGGTATTGCAAGAAGACTGAAAAATCTCAGATGCCTGGCAATGGCTGTGAGCGTGTGAGACAAGGAGAGAGAGATGAACGTAGAGCCGAGGGTGAAGACGAAAAGAGCACAGAGTACATAGACCAATCTTTTTGTGTGTGGTTTTCTCTCATGCAAAATAACAATAATGAGAAAAAGTTCAAAGAAGGCAATAATGCTACTGAATCCTGTAAAACTGATTATTTGACCCATGTTTCCTACTCGTAAGAGACGTATCACCCAGAGGTTCCTTTGAAGTACAAACCTGCTACACACTTCAATCTACTGTAGTCTATGCAAGTAAATTCCTACAAGCATCGGCAAACTGAAACAAAACTCTTGTCATGACAATCAATTCTTTTAACTATATACAATTACTATATAATATATAAAAACCTGTCAGCAAACTCTTACAATAGCTAAGTCCAATATCGCCTACTTTTGCTTCAATAGCAAGAGACATACGACATACTTTGTACTTTCTAGATACCCCAGATCTGAAAAGATTGTCTGCAAGCCGGGACTCATGTATCATTGGTACGTATGAAACCACAGGTTAAATTACCGTATACACTTAAGAGACGACTGGCCTTCTCGTTTATTCTCATCATCGTCTTGATGGCTTTATTAAATGTAACTTCACTGTATTGGTCTGGGACTTATTATGGAAGACTCTCTTCTAGGTTGCACCAGCATGTGGGAATTCATACGGTATCAATGGAATGTCACAAAATCCCTGATACCATTGGCAATTATATCAGTAGCGGGAACAGAAATTATATTGTCCAGTCATATCAGCATCTGGATACGATTCAAGAACAGTTGGTTCGCCTGCAAAACAACACTCTGTACAGAAGTCCTCTTTACTTTTACTTCACTGATTCACTGAATATGGTGGCAACCCTACGATCGCTGATCGATGAGCTTGTAGTCAATTACGTAAGTGAACAACCAATCATCTACATCCGCAATCAAGAAAACACGATATTGCGACATATAGGATATATTCAATCTGAATTATCAAAAATCAACAGTACCTACATGGAAGAAATCCAAGACTTCTATAGAGGCTTTGCCGTAGCTATAGCAAGAGTGGTACGAATAACCATTGGAATGACGGTAATTCTGGTGATTCTCTTTTCTATGATTGCTCATCGGTTTACACTCTCAATTACACAGCCCATCCACACACTCGCGCTGACCATGCTGAAGTTTGGAAAAGGAGACCTTAGCGCCAGTATAGAACCGAGAAAGACAAATGACGAGATTTCAGTACTCATTACCTCTTTCAACAGAATGGGCCAACAAATCCAGCGCCTCGTCCTTGGAATTCGAAAGAAGGCAGAAGTTGAGAAACAGCTGAAAAATCAGGAACTTGCAAACCAGGAAGCCCACCGCCTGCTCAAAGAGTCTGAATTGGCTCTTCTTCAGTCTCAGATAAATCCTCATTTTCTATTCAATACATTGAACACGATATCTGCGGTTGCCCAAATCGAAGAAGCTCCAGAAACCGACAAGCTCATAGTAAATCTTTCTACAATGCTCCGATATAATCTGAAGAACCAGTCTGATACTGTTCCTCTAGCAAAGGAAGTTGAGGTAGTGAAGTCCTATATGCATATCCAAATGACGAGATACGGGCACAAACTGACATACACTGAAAAGATCGATCCCTCGACCTTGGGGGCACTCGTTCCAATCATGTTGCTGCAACCGTTGGTTGAGAACGCCATCAAGCACGGTATTGAACCATTGGGAAGAAAAGGGCAGGTTGTGTTGACGATAGAAAAGACCCTGGATGACAAGCTGAGGATCATCATAGAAGATGACGGGAAAGGCATCGACGACAAGATTCTCGAAAATCTGTATTCACAGAGAACCGCAGAAGAGGAGAAACCCTTGGGCATCTACAATGTAGCAAGAAGATTGCAGTTGTATTATGGAAATCAACCTCTCAGCATAAAAAAGGGAGCGGTACGCGGAACTGTGTGCATGATAGAAATTCCCAATTCAAAGAAAGAGGACATCACCGAGTCTTCAGCCGATATTCCCTTGGGGTGAAGCCTGTGATCTTTCCAAATACTTTCGAAAAATAACTCACATCATTATACCCGCTTTTATATGCAACATCTTTTACGGAAAGATCTGTATTCTTCAATAAATCACAAGCGAGCTCGATACGCCGCTGACATACATAGTCACTGAAATTGATATTGAACTTCTGTTTAAACAATTTACTGATGTATTGCGGGGTAAAACCAATAAAATCAGCCAGACTATCCAAACTGATTGAAGAGCCCAGATCATTTAGGTCAATGTAATGAAGAATTCTTTGGATGTTGCTCTCTTCAGATGGTGTAGAACGATTTATGCTGTCGATGATCCGTTCCATCGCATTGGGAAACCAATGAATTATCTGTTCCTTTGTCTCCATCATATTCAAAATCCTGATCAGGGAGGAGACAGTATTGCGCAAGTGCCCATGTGCACGCAATACCTTATTATTCTGAATAAGGATCATCAGCTCCGTTATGATATACCGAACATCAAAGAAGGTGTCTCCATAGGTACACAACCATCTTCCGATTGATACGATTATTTCTCGCGACTGAGCATCTTGTCCATGGACAAGGGCTTCCATCAAGCGTTGTAACAGCACCTCAGGAAATTGATCCTCTTGATCAATCAGCTCGACTGTTTTGCAGTCGGTTGCCACAGGTTCCACCTGATACACAAGGATAGGAGAACTTGCGTCATCCTGAAGAAGATCGAGAGCTTGCTGGAATGAGTGGGGAAACTGCGATGGGTCTTGTTGCCACCCGCCAACTCTTACTATCAAGGGAAGCCCCGTTTTCATTGAAAGATAGCGCAACAACTCTTTTGCAAAAGAATCGATTCGATCATTGATCTTTTCGATGCTATCTATAGGGCCGAGAAGAGAGGAGACAAATACAGGCAATACATTCCCGATCCAATGCCCCACGTAGCAGTTGGGAAACCGATTTACCGCTTGCACACAACCATCTTGCTTCTCTTCATCCATAGGATCAGACAAAGAAAAGGAACAAAGCGCGAACACCCCCTCTTTTATGGGTTGAGCAAGCAGCTTGGCAAAAGAACGTGCTGACACGCCCCCATACCTGCCGTACATAAACGCAGTAATCATGTCCTTGGTTGCAAGCAATCGAAAAACATGCAGGTCATTCTGCTCCTGTGAGACTTGCCGCGCATTACTGATGTTCTTTGAAGCAACCCGAAGCAAATCCCGTAAAGCGTCAATTTGTATTGGTTTTACAATATAACCCAGAACTCCGATGTTCATCGCCTTCTTTGCATATTCAAAATCTTCATATGCACTGACAATGATAATTTGAGCATCGGCATTCTCTTTGAGAATTATCAAAGAAGCATCCAACCCACTAATCTCCGGCAACTCGATGTCCATAAGGACAATGTCCGGATCGAGCACCCGAAATGACTCTAAAGCTTCAGATCCTGTAGAAGCCTCTCCAATTACTTCATATTCTGAAAAATGCTCACTGATCAGTTTACGACAAGCATAACGAGCCAAAGGCTCATCATCAACTAAAAGGATGCTCATTTTCTCAACCACGGTTTCTCCCAGCTCTGTTCCTATCTTTTATAGATTATTATTGAAAGCGCTGACCGTTTCAATCATCGCCTCAACATTCTCCAAGGGAGTGGCTGCCTGCAAATTGTGGATTGTATTGAAGACATAGCCTCCGCTTTCCCCAAAAATCTTGAGTCGTGAAGCAACTTCCTTTCTCACCTCTTCTGCAGTTCCAAACGGAAGCGTCTTCTGAGTGTCTACACCACCTCCCCAAAAGGTAATCCTATCACCGTAGCTTTCTTTTAGATGCTTGGGGTCCATACCAGCGGCAGAGCATTGGACAGGATTCAGAATATCAAAACCGACCTCGATCATCGAAGGAATGAAGGGATCAACAGCACCGCATGAGTGTTTGAACGTTTTCCATGTAGTGTTTGCATGAATCCAATCATTCACTTGCTTATAATACGGACCATACAATTGGTTGAAAGTATCTACGGAACAGAATTGTCCTGCCTGGGTTCCAAAATCTGTACCACAGATGAAAATTGCATCAATTGCATTCCCGATTGCACTATGAATGCGCTCAAGATTCTTCAATGCTATGGCAGCTTGAGCAGAGAAAACCTCATGGATGTACTCTTGTCTCATAACAGTGGAAACATACCACTCTGTTACATCACGTATCCCTTTGGGGTATTTCAGGTTCGGGGCAGGGACCAAGGCGATATCTCCAAATGCAGTACCCCCAAAAGTTGCAATAATACCCTTCCCTGTAGCTTGAGCCTTGGAAACTTCATGAGAAAAATAGGCAATATCCTCCTCTGAAATAGGCCCAAACTCTTCAAGGTTGTCTTTCGGATCAAGAAGATCGTCATCAATGATTTCTTGACGAACAATCGTATCAAAAAAGTATCCACCTTCAGGCATATGGCCACTTGGAGGAGCCGATCGGTCTCCCTCCGGGTAGATGAATACGTCAGAACCTTCCAAACGTACTTCAAAATCTCCAGGCACCAATACATCCTGTCCCCAAGGAGTTTTCCATTCCTTCCAGTTTCCAAGAGGAAAACCGAACATTGTTTTTCTGGGAAAAACCCCAACCACATCAACCTGCATAGCCTCAAGCAGATCATCCTCGATCATTCCAAGCATTTGGTATGGCTCATGAATCTTCACAGGACTCTTCTCCAAGCCATAAATGGTCCTGAGCTTCTCAATGATGCTGCAATGTATTCCCGTAACTGAAGTAGAACCGAAATCAACAGGAACCGGTCCTTGCTCATGCTTCAGTGATTTCTGTAATTTTTCTTTGCCATTCATATAGATAACCCTTAGCTTTTCTTATACTTTTTACTTATCGTATCAATCAGGACTGCTGTCAATAGCGTGGCTCCGATTACAAATGTCTGCCAGTATACATCAACACCGATCAACGTAAGCGCATTTGAGATGAGTCCCATCAGCAGGGTCCCTAAAAAGGCACCTAGAATGGTTCCTTCACCTCCAGATAGACTTGCTCCACCAATGATAACAGCAGTAATAACCCTCAATTCCAAACCTGTGCCTGCTGTAACAGAGGCAGAACCAAGCCTGGCTGTCATCACTATTCCAGAAATCGCGGCAAACAAGCCGGTAAGCACATAGGCAAAAATCTTGATTTTATCAACAGCGATTCCTGAAAGACGCGCAGCATGTTCGTTACCTCCGATATAGTAACTTTGCCGGAAGAACCTTGATTTTCTTAACAGAATATCACCAATGATAAGCAACACCACACAGATGATGATCGGTGTCTGTATACCGAACACCTTTGCTTGACCGATCGCCTTGAAAGAAGAAGGAAGGCCGGTAACATTCTGTCCTCTCGTAACAATAAGCGTCAATCCTCGGTAAAGACTGAGACTCGACAGCGTGGTAACAAATGGATTGATGCCGATCTTTGCAACAATCAAGCCGTTGAACAATCCTATACAAGCTCCTAAACACATCCCGAACACGACAGCAAGGATTACCGGCATCCCTGATCTGAGCATCAATGCTGTACTTGCTCCGGTAAAGGCGACGACAGATCCTACAGACATGTCAAAACCGCCTGTCACCATCAGATGAACCATCGCAACTGCGATAATTGCCTCCAACGACAAGCCCAACATGACCGCAAGAAGGTTGGCTCTCGTCAAAAAGTAGGGTGAAGCGATCGTCATAAGAACAAATAGCATCACCACAATCAGAAAGATTACAAATTCCCTTTGTTTAACTAATTTCTTTGCCCAATTATTCACACAATCCTCCAGCTTCCGTTCCAGCGGCTAATGATATTACTTGTTCTTCTGTGGCACCCTTTGCAGGAATATCTCCCACAATCTTTCCATTCTGCATTACAAGAATCCGATCACTTACTCCAAGGATTTCAGGCAGATCGGAGGATATCATCAATATGGCAACATTGCTTGCAGCAAGTTTGCGCAATTGCTGATAAATGTCACTCTTCACACCAACATCAACCCCTCTTGTAGGTTCATCCACGATCAAAACCTTGGGCCCTATTCCAAACCAAGTGCCCAAAAGCACTTTTTGCTGGTTTCCTCCCGACAAATTCCGAACCAATTGATGAACCGAAGGGCAAGCAATCTTCAAATCATCTTTCATTTTCAAGGCATACTGGGTAATTGCCCCATCCTCAATAAACCCAAAGCCATTGCTGAAATCCTCAAGATGATTCGATACTGAATTCTCCCTGATCGAAAATCTGGTAATCAGTCCCTGTGTTTTTCTATCCTCGCTCAGATAGCCTATTCGGTTTTTGATTGCATCTTTGGGAGACTTAATCGTCAGTTTCTTTCCTTCAAGATAGACTTCTCCTGACTCTTTTGGGTCGGCACCTATAATTGCTCTTGCAGTCTCTGTCCGCCCTGCCCCGACAAGTCCGGACAACCCAACAATTTCACCTTCCCTGATAGAGAAAGAGATGTCATCAAACGTTCTTCGAGGACCCTGCTTCTTTCCTGTAAGATGCTTCACCTCAAATATTTTTTTTCCAATTTTGCTGGAAGGTGAGCGAACTCCATACATGTTGACAATCGCCCGCCCAACCATGTTGGTAATCAGATAGTCTTCGTCAATATCTTTGACAAATGCTTCAGAGACATGTTTGCCATCCCTGAGCACTGTTACTCGATCGGCAATCTCAAAAATTTCACTGAGATGGTGAGAAATATATATGAAAGAGTATCCACGATCTTTCAACCTCGAAATATTCTTAAACAATTGCTTGATTTCAGGTTCAGTGAGAGATGAAGTCGGTTCATCCAGGATGAGAACTTTAGGATTGAATGAAATTGCTTTGAGAATTTCGACAACCTGCTGATTTGCGATGGACAACCTTGAAACAGGCATGGATGGATCCACGCAATCCATTTCAAACAGCTTGAGCAACGCACGTGTATCCTCATACAACTTTTTCTTATCTATGATGTTGTACTTATTGGTGGGTTGTCTGTTTGCAAAAATATTCTCTGCAATACTAAGACTGGGAATCAAGCTGAGCTCCTGAAACACAACACTAATGCCCTTTGTGTTTGCCTCATGAGGGGTGAAGCACTCAAACTTTTCCCCTTCCATATATATGGTTCCAGAATCCGGCTTGTATACTCCTCCGAGGATCAGCATCAAGGTACTTTTGCCTGCACCGTTTTCACCCACCAAGGCATGCACCTCTCCTTTGCGTAAACAGAAATCAACATTATCCAACGCTCGTACACCTGGAAATGTTTTTACGATTCCTTTAGCCTGCAGCAGCACTGTATCTGACATGACATTTTCCTTTTATCATCAATGACATACGCGTATTACAGTAAGGAAACAACAGAAGATATCAAAAAGAATCTAGCTGCCATTACTAGAGAGAAAGGTTCGAAGCGGTACGTATCTACCGCTTCGAATCAACAAGCTACTTCTGTTATCGTTTGAAGTAAGAGTAGTTACCCTTATCAATGATTACAGCACCTGTATCAACCATGGCGGGGATGCCAAGCACTCCTGCTGCCCTGTTATTGCTCGTGATGGCAACATTACTGTTGTATAAGTTGAAGAGGATCTGGGTTGCATAGTAGGGCATCAAAGCAGTCTGTTGTGCAACAGTAGCTGAGATAATTCCTTCGGCAATCCCTTCAAGAACCTCATTGTCCCTATCCATGGAAATAATTTTCACCTGACCAATCTTGCCTGCCTCTCTAACAGCAGTTGCTGCTCCTGAACCACCGGCAGCTTCCACGCAAGCGATTCCTGCAAGATCTGGATATCTTTGAATGAGGGCAGAAGCTGCTTGTGCGGCTATGACAGGGTCACTTTGTGTATCGGCAATCTGCACCACTTCAATCCCAGGATATTTTGCGAATGCGTCACGATATCCTGCTACCCGTTCTTCCAAGTTTGACTGACCGGGCTTGGTCATGATTGCAACTTTTCCCTTCTTCCCGATAAGTTCTGCCATTTTGTGGCCGCCGGTCTGTCCTGCTCCAAAGTTACCGGTTCCAACAAATGCAAGCCTATTGGAATTGGGGAGGTCGGCATCAACAGTAATGACAGGTATTCCTTGCTCAATTGCTTTGTTGATAATGGGTTCGAGAACTGATTCAAATCCGACAACAACGATTCCTTGAGGTTTCTTCGCTATTGCCTGCTCAAAGGCACTGACCATGGCATTCATGTCGTACTCAGCTGGGCCAACATACTCTGTTCTTACCCCAAGCTCTTTTCCAACCATTTCCATTCCCATTTTATGATCGTAGAAATAGGCCAAATTACCCAAAGCCGATACTTGAATGTATAATTGGTCTGCACGTTCAATGAATTGCCTCTCAACTGCCGCACTGGTGCCTGCATCAGAGCTCATCGCCTCTCCGTCCCCTTGCGCCCATACAGAGAAGACGACACATACCAAGCACACTAAAACCATTAACCCTTTTCTCTTCATTTCGTAACCTCCATGTCCAAAATGTTCATACTTTGGTGCACACACACCACCGTTTTACGTTTCTACACAACCTTATAAATACGGATACGTTTACCCAAGCTCTGCACTCCTCTTTCATTCTCCTACTCCCTCCATCTCCTTTATTAAACAGGGAGTCTTCACTTTTGAGAGTCCAAAAGCAAACTACAAGGTTGACTGTCTCTAGTATGAATCTGGCGTGTGGTTATCGATAGTGCTAATAATTTCTAAAAATAGAGAAAATTTTAACAACCAAGGAACGCACAACAGTAAGATTGTTTCAATAATATTAAGATTTTACCATTACGAAAAAATACTCATGTATTCATATCCCAGCGTAGAGCTACACCAAAAGAAAGGTTGAGAATACCTGCAAGGGTTCGTGAGCCTTGCAGTCATGGACATACTCTTCGATGGAGAAGGCTCTTTGTAAAGCTCAGCAAAATCAATCAATAATATCCACCGGGAACCCTGCCTACATTTCTGACTCTTCACCAAGTCACAACCCTATGAATGAACACATCCAAAGGGCTTACCACTACAACGTTTGATGAAACCAATTCTAGAAATCCGAAGTAGTAATAAAACAGTAGATTGTAGTGGAGTAAGTTCCACTTGATGGATATGTTGAAGTCGGCAGGTACATTTTAATGTTACCAATAAGTACATGCATTTCATTGGTACTAGAATCTATGGGCGAAAACACCATCTGTTTATGAGTTAAAAACTCGCTATCCAGAGTGATAGGAACTGCTGGACGACTAGGGGTTGTAGCCTCAAAAGCCAAATAATACCGAAAAAAGCGACCACTTTCGTTCTGGAAAAAAAAGATATCAGAAGTTCCTGCTTGATTTGAAGCAAATCTTATGATTGCAGCACTCTCTTCTGAATTATAAAAACACTGTCCAATAGTGAGGGCTTCTTGCACAGTATGCCTACCTTCCAGCCAATAAAATGGAAAGTTATTTTCAATAGTCCGAAAAACTCCAAAGGCATACGTCGGAGGAGGATCATTCGGGGTCAATAAATATCTACCACTCAAGCGTAATACAAGGTTGATTCCACTCAACGTAGAGACTGTAATTTCTGATTCATAAGCTCGAGATCTTAATCGATGTTTTTCGGTTCGAATCAGGGTTACATCAATCCATATATGCCGATAGGGATATTTATATTTATACCCATTTGAACCATTATATGTTCCTTGATTTCCTCTCTCGTTGTATCCTGTTTCTCCAATTTCAACCTCTTCCGAACCCGCTCCATAAGCTATGTTCACTGTTTGCCCAGGATGTTCGACTACCGTATTTATCAAAGAAAAGTCATGGTGTACATCTTGTCCATGGTAAATACCCTTGGGTCGTAGAACAAGGAAAAACTCCCTCCATCGATTAGTATCTGATTGTCCATTGTTGTCAATATATGTGAAATAAAATCGATTATTCTGTGTGTTTTGAGCCAATGGTCCAGTGTTCATAAATGACAGGATTGTAGGAGGGCCTGTATATATCAATCTACCTAAAAAGCTATGAGAATTCCACACTTCAGTAGCATTCGCAAAAGAACCGGGGGTATTTGGTCGATCATGAGCACTCATGGAAATATCCGTGAGAGAACCGCTTGATATGTCATAAGTCAAAGACTCGGAAAAACAAATAAAATTAATAAAAACAATAAAAATAATAATAAAAATAAAACTTTTTCTAACTAATCGCATTACTACCCCCATGTCATATGTGTTGAACTTCTCCTTAATATGTCATAAGTAACAAATTTAATAGGAAATGTCAAGCATTTTATTTGAAAGAAAAAAGTTAATTGAATTTGGGCGTTGTTCAACAGGGTGTTTGGGTTTACTCTATTTAATTCAATATGATACTGTCCAAAAAGATATATTAATAAGAGGCTGTCAATGTGGTTTGTTCTCCATTCTATGCTTTGGAAGCGAAAACTATTTTTCGTCTTGCTTGTTTGCATTACAGTATCTGTAGTGTTTCCAGCCCATTACGTTTTTACCAAAACAAAAGAGATACTAGTTGAAGAAAACCAGAAAAGGGCAATCGATATTGCTATATGTATTTCAACATTTCTGACTCAAGATATTGAACGATACAGAACTCTTTCTGAAACAAGTATTCTTCTACCTGATAGTCCTTCTTTCTCTTACTATCAGCAGTCTTCATTGCTTCTCAGGTTGATAAAAGAAAAAACGGAAGCCGCTTTCATTTTTACCGCAAAACTCGTTGACGATGAGACGAAAGCTTATGTACTTGACGGAGAGGACCATCAGAGCAAACTTTTTTCTCCTTTTGGCAGTCATGACAACCTCAAACCTATTGAAAAAGAAGCCTATCAGACGAGATCTTTCATTGCCAGTCTTATTGAGGAAGATCCTAACTGGGGAAAATTCTTAACCGGATACGCACCGATTATTGATGCAAGAGACGATACAATCGTAGGATGGGTCGGCGTAGATTACAATGCTGAATTTCTTTACAAGAGGTATGCACGTGTTTCATGGATCTTGGGTATATGCTTTACCTTTCTAATTCTTTCATTATCTACAATCCTTTATGGATTGATTCTATCGATACAAAAAAAATCAAATATTGATTATATGACAAAGCTAGGCAATAAACGTTCTTTCAGTAAAATTTCATTAGCTTTACTCAAAGATGCCCAATTGTCAAACAAGCCTTTTGCTCTTTTGATGATTGATGTAAATAAATTCAAGCAAATAAACGATACATACGGACATCCCATAGGGGATGTGGTCTTGAAACGAATTGCAATGGTACTAGTATCAATTCTTGGTTCTTCACATGGTTGTTTTCGCTATGGCGGCGATGAGTTTGCAATTTTGATTCCCTCTTGCTCTCTCCCAAAAGCCGCTATCTTAAAAGAAGATATTCATCAAGAAGTCCATTCTCTTTCCATTGAGCAACTACAAAACTACCGAATCTCAGTAAGTATTGGGATGGCTGTATGGGAAGAAGGAAAAACACTACAGGCCTTGATTGATGAAGCTGATCAGAACTTATATGAACAAAAAAAACTCTTCCATAGCAACACCAAATAGATGGTATTGCTTACCCCAAAAATGGAGGGGGGCAGACAACCTGAAATCCCGTAATTTTATAGTTAGTTACAGGAGGCCATCAACTGTGCCTCGAGCTATGGGACACATAACCTCCATGAGGAGTAAGGCTACAACAGGGATGGACAGCCAGATCCCTTTCTACTATGAGATACTGCCCGGGTGAAGAAGAATATCGACAAGGACAGAGACTACCTTGAGCTTCTCCAAAACATTCTCGTCTACTGAATCCATCGTCTTCATCCGATTCCTCTCGCTCATCATTACCGAACATATAAGGAAAGTGCTCCGCGATACACACATTGATGCCGAGCAGAAAAATCCAAAGACCTGGATCAGCCGCTATACGGTCCCCGAGGTGTTCAAGAATACCTACAAGCCGATTCATCCGGAGAAGACTAAAGCTCAGCGGCAAATATTTGAGATTTTCGAACTCGAATCATAGGTCCTAGCTATAATTTTTTGAGATTTCAGGACATACCTTTTCCTGAAAATTACAGGGCTCTTGCAAGGTGTCTAGATATTGATTGCGGGGTTCCACAAAGGCAGTTTTCCTGTCTCAAGGGGGATGCTTTTTCAGATTGGACACACAAAACAAAAGCAATTCTTAGCAGATATATTAAATCCTAATAGAGTATAAACCCTGCTTATTCGTTGCCTTCTCTTGCTTCTTTTCCCACATGTCCCAGAGCCAATCCTTTACCGACCGTTTCCATTGTTGGTCTTTAGACGGGATATTCTTGATCAGGCTCTTCGGATTAAGTCCCATCTGTTTTACAATGCGGATATCTTCCTCGTTCAGCCTGCACAATTTCTTTGCTTTCTTCCACTCTTGTTCTGGAAATGCCACAGTAAAACTCCCTCAGGGAATAGATAATTGATGTCATCCCAGTCAAAGGACCTTGTCAGTTCCTTGAAATATGACCAATTTCCTGTAAGGTGACGATAGCGCCCTGCCACAATCCCGGGCCTGATCCTCAGTTGCTTTGCCATAGCAATAACCTCTTCTCTTGAGATAATTTGACTAATGGTTTTATTATATGCTTCAGGAATCGTAACTGCTCAGGTATAGGCTTTTCTTCCTGAGCAATCGTTTTTCTCAGCCCATGTTTTGTTGTCGAATATGCTATACTATTTCCAATTTGAGATAGGATTTAGATGGCAGCGTAGTAACCTTCGACCATGCCAAGCAGGTGGGAAATCATATCCGATCGAATGTGCTTGTCCACGGATAGGATCGGCCGAACTCTTAGCACAAAAGATCCTTCTCTATTTACAGCTCTTCAGGCGGATATTTCAATATATAGTGCGTGCTCCGTCCCTGTCCTTTCTGCTGCAGAAGATTCTTTTGTACCAAATCCTTGATATCTCGTATTGCTGTATCTTGTGATACGTTACAGATCTTTGCCCATTTTGATGAAGTCAAATTACCCTTGAAATCATCCAAGAGCAGTGAAAGCATTTTTCTCTGGGTACCTGTTATCGTGTATTTGGCTGACTTCTGCCAGAATCTGGCCTTGATCAGTACACTGTCTACAGTACTTGCTGATGCCTTTATTGCATGTGACAGGCAATTGAGGAACCAAAGCAGCCACTCTGTAATATCAAGTGTCCCCTTTTGTGTTTTCTCAAGAATTGCATAATAGCTCTCTTTTTCCCTCTGGATTTGTGCTGACATACTGTAGAAACGTTTTCCTGTACCATCAGATCTGGAAAGCATCATATCAGTGATGGCTCTTGCAAGTCTTCCATTCCCATCGTCAAATGGGTGGAGTGTGATAAACCAGAGGTGTGCAATTGCAGCTTCTATGATGGGGTGTTGCTTTGAAGGAGCATTGATCCAAGACAAGAATTGCGAGAGTTCATTGGAGAGTTGTGCAGCCTCGGGAGCTTGAAAATGCACAATTTCCATTGGCCCATTACTTCTCGAGACAACTTGCATGCGTCCTTTTTCATCACTTCTGAGCATGCCAACGCGTATCTTTCTCATTCCACTAAACCCTGTGGGGAATAGGGATGCATGCCAGCCAAAGACTCTTTCCAGCGTGAGTGGGGTGTTGTAGTTCTCTATGGCATCTAACATCATAGATACGATACTGTCGATATGATGGTCGGAAATTTCTGATTGAGCGTACGGTATATGTAGATGTCTGGCAATCGAAGAGCGGACTTGTCCATAATGCAAGTGTTCACCTTCAATTTCACTGGAGCTGATGATATTCTCTGTGAGAGTATGCCAATTCGATTCTCTCTGCAGTTCAAATCCAAGACTTTTCATGCGACCCAGTACTTCTCCCTGTAAAAAGGTGGTGTTTGCGAGAGGTTCAAGCAGGGCGTTTCTATCCCAGATAAAATGTGGCCATGTAGTATGTTCATAGATATACATAGATAATCTCCGCAATATGTGCGTAGATTATACTACCTAATCTACGCAAATGCAATGCATGGAACTCCATGACGAGGACATGCTGTCAGCCTTTGAGGGGACCATCGCCTATGCAACCTATGTTATCTCTGCAGGGAAGATTGAGGGCACAAATAACAAAATTAAAAGCTCAGGAGGCAGGGGCATGGGTATCCTGATGACGATTACTTCTTTCACAAGCTCCTGAAATGGAGCAGCAATTTGTGATCAGAATTCTCTCGCTGTGTTGAGAATCAAGCTAGAATTATGTATACCACGCTACATATCTCGTATTTCTGCCTCCTCCAATAGGCTGTATCTTCTTCTTCTCAACGAGTCCTTTCAATACACGAACCGCCATCGCCTGCGAAATGTTCAGAGCGGCTTCAACATCCTTTCGCGTGATGGATTCCTTGTCTTTGAATAACTTTAGAACTACAGATTCATTGGCACTCAAAGAGAAGTTTCCTACAACTTCGTTTACATTTGGAAGTGTAATCTTGAATGCATTATCGGTTGCTCGTATGTCCGGCTTGACAGGATAGTCTTCATAGCTTCGCATCATAGTTGGGATACCGGTTCCATAGGCTTCAATTAAAGTAAGGCGGAAAACACATTTGCAAGATTGCGATTTCGGGCAATGGAGAGACCAAGCATCATATCGTCAAGAGTGATACCACGGACAAGTCCTCCAATGGTTACAAACTCTATTCGGTCTTCGAATATACTAATAAGAGTGCTATCTCTAAACGAGTAATCTCTGTGGACAAGTGCATTAAGCAGGGCTTCCCGTATCGCTTCAACAGGATAGTCCCGCTTGTCAATTCGGTGCAATCCAACTATTTGTGAACGATTGCGATTGTAGCGGTCGATAAAGGTAAAGACATCCTCTAGCTGTTTGAGCAAAGAACCCGAAAACTCTCTCCTGTCCTTGAACTGAGCCTTTGCTATTCCATCATACACCGCTAGCTTAATCGTATGTAGGCACTGATCAGACATGAGCAATCCGAGATTTGTATACATCCCATTTTCATTCAACAAGCCCAACGTTTTTTGCTGGTTTAAACCAAACAGGACTCCTCGTTCTGCAAAAGCTTTATTTGCTTCAACAAATGTCAAATCCTGGTTAAGTGTACGTACCTCTTCATAGCGTTCTCCATCGGTATTACGTATCATTTTCAAAATTGCTGTTTCGGTTGCAGGAACAGTAGATGCGCCCTGACGGACAAACACTCCTTCCGGACGTATCCCTTTCACCGCAAGATAATAGGGGCATGCTGTTCCCTTTTGCACGTCAGCTTTGATGATGATTTTTCCATCAATGGTTTCCTGATAATACCCTACAAACAATGTTACATCTGGTTTTATGGAATCTCGAACAGCATTGCTAAGCTTGAGCAAGGTTCCATCCGAATCATCAACACCTACATATACAGAACCACCGTTGGTATTAGCAAACGCAATAACAGTTTTTACTATATCAGGAGTATATTCTTGCTTGAATGCAACTAACACACTTTCAGAAAACATCGCAATAGCCTCTCTTTCTTATACTGTTTTAATCATTCTAATCATCTATGTCCACAAATTGTATCAGTAGCTGTAGATAAAGAGGGAATCAAGAAATATAGAACATAGCATAAAAGCTTCTGGGTGAATTCGTATTACAGATCTGGAGCGAACAATCATCAATACCATAAAAACTTCACGAAGACGAAAGACTTCAAAGAACCACTTGCTTCCCTAAATCAAAACAGGAACCCAGTGAATTTGAGATTATGTTTCTCCATAACGATGCTCTTTATCGATATGGTTTTGAAGTAACGAGTGAGAAAGTCATCGGCAAAACAATGTTCTCTATGGATGAAGATGAGTCGCATGGTACACAAAAGTTCTTCTACCTTGGAGGACCTATTCTTGACACTCTTGAGAAAGGAAAGACCCTGTTCATCGATGAATTTGATGCACGGCTCCATCCTAATCTTGTACTGAGCCTGTTTTCTCTTTCCAACACCCCGAGTATTAATACAAAAGGAGCCCAATTAATGATTACTGCTCAAAACTCTATCTTCCTACAGTCAAATAAGCTTCGAAAAGATCAGATTTGGTTTGTAGAGAAGGATAGATTTGAGGCCGCCCATCTTTACTGCTTATCTGATTGCAAGTCAAATCATTCTCGCAAAAAATCATATCCTCCATCTGCCACCAGATACTTTATAGCTTCTCGCGCCTTTGGAAACTTTTGTATTTCATCAAAGACTATCAAGGTTTTTCTTTTGATGAGCCGAACATTATACTCGAGGGAGATAATCTGAAAGAACGTATCAAGATCATTCAGGTTCTCATGGAAGTTTTCCTTAATCTTTTTAGATGCAATTGCAAAATCCAATAAAACATATGAGTCATACTGCTCTTTTCCCAGTTTACTTGCAATTGTAGATTTTCCCGTTCTACGAGCACCTTCAATCAAGAGAGCACTTTTTCCATTCGAATTATGCTTCCATGCAAGCATTTTGTCGAATATCTTTCTTTGAAGTTCCATTATATTCCTCTATAATAGATTAATATAACAAAATATTGACAATACGCAGAGTATTAAGTTAGCTTACCCCGACACATGAGAGACGGCCTCCCAGCTGCGCTTAAGCAGAGTGCTCACCTTCTGCTGCCTTCTTGCAAGAACCATGGTGTAGATCAGGTCGACCACCATCAACTGCCCGAAGCGAGAAAGCGTCGCACCTTCACGAAAGAGCGACTCGCTGTTCACTACGTAAAGCGGAATGTCAGAGACCTTTGAGAGGGAATTGCCACCCATACGGGTGATGGCAATAACCGTCGCATTGCTCTTTTTCGCTTCTCTTGCAGTCTTGAGTACACTGCTTGTTTCCCCTGAGTAGGAGATTGCAACCAGAACGTCCTCCTCTTGGGCGGCACAGGCTTGCACAATCTGCATGTCACTGTCTGCAGTGTAACTGGCATGTAGTCCAAGACGGGCAAGTTTTTGTTGAAAGTCCGATGCGACAATTCCTGAAGCCCCGATTCCTGAAATAAGAATGTGCCGTGAGGCCAATATCGATTCTACAGCAGCTTCCAAGTGTTTGGTATCAAGGACCTTCTCGATGTCCTCCAACGACTGACAGGTGCTGTTGATCACCAGGTGCATCAGCTCATCGGTGGTTGTTTGGTCGGTAATTTTCGCTGTTGGTTTTTCCTGTGGCAGAGCTTCCGAAGAAAACACTTCTTTGGCAAGAGCCATCCTCAGCTCGGTATATCCGCTGAAACCGAGGCGCTTGGCAAACCTGATACAGGCAGCAGCACTCGACTCGGTGGTACCGGCCACCTCCTGCACGCCCATTGAGACGGCCTGCATAGGGTTGGCCAACAAGTACTGGGCTATCTTGCGCTCACTTGGGGCAAGATCGGGTAAAAACTGTTTGATCACATAAAAACATCCACTCATAGAGAGAGTGTATCACATCATTTACAAATTGAAAATATTTTTTAATAATGAAATTAATTATCTGAAAATTCTTTTTGATTTTTCTTGACAATTAGCAAAACACGACTGAGTATAAAAGAGGAAGCAACTACTTTGCTAACAATACAAAAGGAGAAAACACAATGAAAAAACACACGCTCTTGAGCCTCACTGTAGTACTACTGGCTGCAAGCATGCTCTTCGGTGCTGGAGTACAAGAACAGAAAACTGCAGAAGCTGAAAAAACTGTCTTGGAATTCTGGACCTGGAGACCTGAGGACGTCGATTTCTACAATGCACAGATAGCAATCTTCGAGAAAGCAAACCCGAATATCAAGGTGGTGCAGACCGCTCACAAGAACACTGAATACAATACCATCCTTGCAGCCTCCCTCTCTGGAGGAGCAGGACCTGATGTATTCCAAGGCAGAGCGTACGGTGGTTTGGCAACCTTTGCAGACTCAGGCTTCCTTGAACCCCTTGAGAGCTGGATGCCGGAACTGAAAAACTATGCCCCAACGGCTTTGCTCGGTGCTACCAGCCCGACCGACGGCAAGATCTATGGAAGTCCTGCAGTCAGCCAGACCGTCTTCATGTTCTACAATAAGGATATCTACAAAGAACTCGGTCTCACAATCCCTAAAACCTGGAATGAACTTATTGCAAACTTTGAGGCAGCAAGAAAAGCTGGATATACTCCTCTGGCAAACGGTGCAAAGGATGGATGGACCCTTGAAACCATGTTCGGTGGTATGGCCGCTCAGTTCTATGGCGGACCTGAGTTCTACAACGACGTAATTGCCGGAAAGAAAAACTTCCAGGATCCTGCCTTCATCCGCATGATAGAGCAGATGAAGAGCCTTACCAAATACATGCCCAACATGTACATGGGTATCGGCTATGAGGACATGAGAGCCCTTTTCTTCAACGAAATGTCCCCCCATCTCATCGGCGGCTCGTATGAGGCTGCCTTCTTCAAGGCACAGAATCCTGGTTTGAATTTTGACATCTTCGCAGTACCCGGCATGAGAGCCACCGATCCTGCCTACGTTTCGGTCTATGCAGACATGAACTTTGCCATGAACGCAAACTCCAAGAATAAGGATGCCGCGGTTAAGTTCCTCAAGCACCTCTCATCCAAGGAATTTGGCAAAGCCATGGTAACCGAACTGAAGATGGTAACCTCCGTCCCTGGTGTCGATGCATCGGCTGAGCCGTTCATCGCACGCGTCCTTGAGCTTCAGAAGAACGCCACCCCGTTCCTCTTCCTCGTTGGATTCAGGTATCAACAGCCAACCGGATCATCGCTCTGGCAGGCTGCCGCCCAAGGCGTGATGGCCGGCACCTTGACGCCAGCCCAAGCGGCCAAGCAGATACAGGACGGCATCGCTTCCTATTACAAACCGTTCCAAAAATAACGTCGACTGATCTATCCTGCAGGGGTATGGCCTCTGCAGGGTTGTCTTGTGCACAACTCTTGACCAAGGAATCACCATGCACCAAATGCAGCGCAACAAAGTAGCCTGGATACTCTTCTTCATAACCCCGGGCTTGTTGGTTGTGGGAACATTCATCCTACTTCCTCTGTTCATGTCACTTTTCAACAGTCTCTTTTCCTGGCGACAGCTGATCAGGCTTGAGTTTGTCGGACTGGAGAACTTCCGTAGACTGCTTACCACGTTTCCTTACCAACAGAGGTTCTTCAATGCCCTGAAGAACAACCTCGTCTGGTTTCTTTCCACCACCCTTATCCAGAACACCCTGGGCCTGCTTTTCGGCTACTTGCTCAGCAGGAATATCCCTCTCTCACAATTTTTTAAACGAATATTCTTCATACCTGTTCTCTTTTCCATCGTTGCTGTCGGTTTTTTGTGGGGCATGTACCTCAATCCAAATGGCTTGGTGAACAACTTTCTCAAGCTCGTCGGACTTGGATTTTTGCAAAGACCCTGGCTTGGTATGGAACATCTGGCAACCCCGTCGATCATCATGGTAAACATCTGGCGCTGGGTAGGGTTTCCCTCCCTCGTCTTCCTGGCCGCCATAGACAACGTCCCCCAAGAGTGTCTTGAGGCCGCATATCTTGAGGGTGTGAGCGAATGGAAGCTCTTTTGGAAAATTATATTCCCCCTCATCATTCCCTCTATCACAATCATCACGGTCCTCACCATCATAGGAAGCTTGAACGTCTTTGAGCAAATATATACGATGACCGGCCTCGATGGAGCTCCCAACTACTCCACGGACACCATCGGGACACTCTTCTACCGCACAGCCTTCGGGTCGGTGGATGCGGGAAGCCCGGAGATCGGGATAGGATCGGCAATCGGGATGGTCATCTACCTGTTGACCTTCGCTACCTCGTTGCTGTCGATATTCATCACCAGAAAAAGGGAGGTCCAGCTATGATAACCGACTTCCGATACCGTGGAGCTTCTACGAGTAAAAAGGTTTTCATCACGGTGATGATCATCGTCATGGCAATCTATGTCCTCTTGATCATCTATCCGCTTTTCAATATGGTCATCTCCTCCTTCAAGACCAACCGAGCCATCCTGAGCACCCCGTTCTCCCTTCCCTCCTCCTTTTCCTTTACCAACTACAAGAACGTTTGGATCGACCGGGGGTTCTCCCGCTACTTTGCAAACAGCCTGATGGTTACCACCGTGACCATGACTCTGGTCCTGTTGTTCGGGTCGATGGCAAGCTACGGCATCTCCCGCTACTCCTATCGCCTCAACACCTTGGTATACATGCTCTTCTTAAGCGGGATCATGCTGCCGCTCAAAGCCGCCATCATTCCGCTCTTTCTCTTGATTAGAAGCTTGGGCTTGATGAACAAGCCTCTATCGGTCATCTTCATCTTCATGGCTATGGGACTGCCTTCCACGGTTTTCATACTTTCTGGATTCATGAAAGCCATTCCCTTGGAGCTTGAATACGCAGCCAAGATAGATGGCTGCAACGACTTTGCCATCTATCGTCTGATAGTCATGCCGATGGTCGCCCCTGCCATAGCCTTGGTGACCATCTACAATGCGGTGCCAATTTGGAATGACTTCTTCTTTCCGTTGGTCTTTTTGCAATCGGATAAGGTAAAGACACTGCCGGTAGGGCTCTCAACCTTCTTCGGACAGCACAGTACCAACTGGAGCCTGCTGTTTACCGGCCTGTCTATTGCAATACTGCCGATGTTGATACTCTACCTTTTCATGTCCAAGTACTTCATCAAGGGAATGACCGCCGGAGCGGTCAAATAGGAGAGCTCATGTCCACGAAAACCCTTCCCACGACAGAACAGAGAAACCCAGCGTCGTATCGTATTGATACCAAGTCGACTTTGGAGATTTTGCAGATTATCAACGAAGAGGATCAGAAGGTCCCTTTGGCTGTCAGAGAGTGCCTTGGTGTTATAGCAGCCTTGGTTGATGACGTGGTGGACTCCTTCAAGAAGGGAGGAAGACTCTTTTACATCGGGGCCGGGACCAGTGGAAGACTCGGAGTGCTGGATGCATCGGAGTGTCCTCCAACCTTCGGGGTTTCTCCAACGATGGTACAAGGAGTCATTGCAGGGGGTCTTTCAGCACTCACTACAGCGATTGAGGCTGCTGAAGATGATCCTCTGGCAGGCGTTGAAGAGCTGAAACGACGGAGATTTACCCAAGACGACGTACTGGTGGGAATAACAGCCTCAGGACAAGCGCCGTATGTGATCGGGGCCATGAGCTGGGCCCAGTCAATCGGGGCCAAGGTGGGAGCGATCAGCTGCAATGAGGATTCGGCTGTGTTCGACCATGCAGACCATAAGATCTATGTGGCAGTACAGGCTGAGATCATTACCGGATCGACGCGTCTTAAGTCGGGAACCGCCCAGAAGCTTGTCTTGAACATGATCACCACAACAGCGATGATCCGCATAGGAAAGGTCTACAACAACCTGATGGTGGACCTGCTGCCGCTCAATGCAAAGCTGGTTGATCGGGCAAAGCGTCTGATCATCGAGATCACCGGCTGCTCACGAGCGGAAGCCGAACAACTCTACGCAAAGGCCAAAGGCAATGTCCGTGTGGCAATTCTTGTCAACATGCTGGGCCTTGAGGTCGAGGAGGCTCAAAGCTTGTTGGCAAAGAGTGAAGGTAGCCTCAATCGTGCTCTTGACAGCAAAGGAAGGGAAGCGTGGAAAAACACTACACCTTCGGTATAGACGGAGGAGGAACCCGTTCCCGTCTTGCCGTTGTCGATGAACAAGGAAGGGTTGTCTATACAGACTTTTCAGGTTCGACAAACCTCTATACAGGAAAACCTGAGCAGGTGGAGGAGAACTTGAGAAGCCTGCTCTCTGAAGCAAGTCGGTCCTTTGTGCTGGCAGGAGGGTGCATTGGATCGGCGGGCCTGGGCAGAACCAAGGAAAAAGCACAATATAGAGCCTTGCTTGATCGAATTCTTCCCTCGGTACCGGTCTATCTTTGCAGCGACGGCGAGATACTGCTCGTTGGCGGTCTCGAATCTTTGGAAGGGTACGCCCTGATCAGCGGCACAGGAAGCCTTGCCTTAAGCAGATCAGCAGCAGGGAAGCTCAAACGTGCCGGTGGGTACGGGTATATGTTGGGGGATGAAGGCTCGGCCTATTGGATAGCACATCAAGCCTTGATCCGCGGCCTACGGTCCTACGAAAAAAGGGATCTTGCCACAGAGATGCTTGCATCTTTGGTCCAGGCACTCTCCCTCTCCTCCCACGATGATCTGATCGCGTACGTACACCACCAGGCAACCAAGGCAGACATTGCCAAGCTTGCCCCCTTGGTTACACAGTGTGCTCTCAACGGAGATCTGCTGGCAAAGGATATACTTGGTTGTGCGGCAAGAGAACTGGTATCTTTAGTACTTTCTGTTCAAAATCCAGAGATACAGGTGCAAGAGCTCGTAGTGGCGGGAGGTGTGTTGGAACACGATACGATAGTCCGTCCTCTGTTTGAGCAACTGCTGAAACAAGCACTACCCCAGTTACAGGTCATCAAACCAAGGGCAACGGCTCTTGAGGGAGCCTGCCTGCTGTCAAGAAGAAATCTGTAGGTGGACAGATACCAACGCCATCATCCTCTGTATGAACCTCTGTCTACAATACAGCCCTATCTCCACTAAGTATGATTATATCATACTTTCGGTGGATAGGAGTCAAAGGATTGCCTTCTTGTCAAACTATAGAGAGAAACTCCTCTGTAATTGCAATAAAGAAATCCTTACTCCATATTTCAAGAGGTTGAACAGAATGAAGGAAGGGAGATGCATCGTTCTTTATAGTTTTGTAATCGACGGTTTCAAATCGGTTTCCAAGCAAATTCAAAAGAGCGTCATACGTAAGAGCCTCTTTGCTCTCCCAATGCCCTGATTGCTGCATTCGTGATTGAAGATGTGCAATGTTTACTGGAATTTTATTCTGAAAATACCAAACATAGTCATAGAAGTCTCTTCCTTTCTCCCTGGTTTTCCAATTCCTACAATCTCACAAGAGCTATATGGCGAAAAATATGCTCTCACATTTAAAAGAGAAACAAACAAACAAGGCCAAGAGTATTACAAATTTACTGCTTTTAATACAAACATGAGCTCTGGCAAAAAACAAGGGGAAATCTTGTGCTTTGACTTAGCGTACCTATTATTTGCCGAAGAGGAGCAAGTACCCTGTTTACGCTTTCTCTTAAATGACAAGAAAGAGCTTATGCATGATAACCAATTGGCAAAGGTTGCTGATTTTGTACAATCTCAGAATATACAATTGGTGATTTCAATTTTAAAGGATAAGTTGCCATCCTCAGTTTTTAGCAAAGCTCACATCGCTGTTGAGCTTTCTCAGAAAAGCAAACTGTTTAAGATTGAAACCAGGTAATCCCTACTTCTTCGCTGAGATGAACTCAGGAACCAGCTCATGCAATTTTTGGAGCATGTCTATAGGAGAGCTGCCATTGAAGACCGTATAATAGTGGTTCAAGAACGTCAGCTCTGAAAGCTCGTGGTTGTTCAGCTTGGCCCGATGCACCAGCTTGTCCTCGGTGGGGATGGTCGTGTCCTTGTTGGCCAAGAGTTCCTCGTAGAGCTTCTCCCCGGGCCTCAGTCCGGTGACGATCACCTGGCTTCTGCCATCACCATAATACTTCACCAATTTCTCTGCAAAATCATAGATACTCACCGGCTGTCCCATATCCAGGACCATGACCTCCCCGCCCTTCGCCATGGAGGCTGCCTTGAAGACCAAGCCGACGGCCTCGGGGATGGCCATGAAGTATCGGATGATCTCCTTGTGCGTGACGGTGATCGGGACCCCCGCCTTGATCTGTTCCATGAACAAGGGAAGCATGCTTCCCCGGCTTCCCAGCACATTGCCAAAGCGTACGCACACCATCTCAGTCTCTTTGCTGTTGAGCATGCCGGCTAAAAGCTCGACCACCCGCTTGGTGGCCCCCATCACGTTTGTTGGGTTCACCGCCTTGTCGGTGGAGATGACCACCACCTTCTCCACCTTGTGCTCTTTTGCACTCTTGAGCAGGGCGTACGAGCCACAAATGTTGGTGGTGACCGCCTCCTCAGGATACAGCTCCTGAAGCGGAACGTGCTTGTACGCCGCCGCATGGAACACAATCTGGGGTTCATACTGGGCCATCAGGCGATCGATTTTCTTTCGGTTCTTTATGTCGCAGACCACCGGCACAACCAAGTCGCTCCACTCCTTCTGATAGTTGTGCAGCCGAAGGGCTAGGTCGTGCAACTCCGTCTCGTCGATGTCCAGGAGGAGCAACTGGGCAGGGCCATAGCTCAACAGCTGCCTGCAGATCTCACTGCCGATGCTTCCGCCTGCCCCGGTAACCAGGATCCGCTTGTCTCGGACCATCAGACGGATGGGTTCCTTGTCTATATTGATCAAAGGTCGGCCAAGCAGGTCGGCGTAGTCTAGGTTCCTCAGATCCAGTTCCTTGGAGCCTTGCTGCATCTCAAACAGCGAGGGAATGACCTTGATGTCACAGCCTGCATCCTTCGCTGCATCGACGGCCTTGAGCATCCGCTCCTGCTCAATGCTGGTGATTGCAATGATCAGGGTCTTCGCTCTCAGATTTACGAGCACCTGGGCCAAATCATCGACAGTGCCATGGACCTTGAGCCCCAGCATGTACGTACCCGTAAGCGAAAGGTCATCATCAACAAACCCTACAACATGATAGGGCAGCTTCCCCTTGATATTCTGACGAACCAGCGTGTTTCCCAATTCCCCTGCACCGTAGACGACTGCACGGGGCAAGTTGTTGCTCTCTTGCTTGTTGCGGTAGTTTAAAAAACTTCTGAAGGCAACGCGAGAGCCGGCTACAAGAAGGAAGCCGTAGCCATCGGCAACGATGAGATAGGGAATCCAAGGGTTTTGAAAACCATCGTCAAGGAAACAAAGAAGCACACTGATAACAAAGACAGGTACGAAACCTGCGAGTGAACGATTGAGCACGTCAAGAGAGCTTTCGCTGACACGGATGCGGTAGAAGCGAACGGCAATGAGCACAAGTTGTATGGCAACGATGTTGACCAGGGCGTAGGAATGAAAAAGAGGGATAAGAGAACAGAACACCACCCAGGAAGCAAGAAAACTTGCTAAAAGAAGCAAGAGGAAATCAATAAGCACCAATACAGACCACCGTTTGGTCTGGTTTGCCGGAACAAGTCCCATATACAACCCCTTTTCAAAATATCCAAGCAGAACAAGCAAGCTCTCTCACAATAGCACGCACACGTTTTGAGCAACAAGATATAAGAGATCCTTCTTCAGATACTCATTCACCAATTCCTCTATCTGATTCAATAAACTCAATGGGCATGCTGACTCGTCGGATGACCTCAGCAAACTCAAACTCCACCAAGGCACGAGAATGCCGGTAGTCCACCTTTACAATCTTTCCCATGAAATCTTTCATAGGACCTTCAATAATCTTGATCGGTTCATCCTTCTTGTAGATTGCCTTTGAAGGCTTAATCGTACCCTTGTTGTGCATAATCCAAGCAGCATACTCATAATCAGGGCCCCTGAGCTCAATGGTCTTATCCAAATTCCTTAGAAACCCGTAGCAACCGGGAAGCCGATGAACGTCACCTGAAAAACAGCTCAAATCATCCTCGCTGGAAAGCAACAAGTATCCAGGAAGAATGGGATGGTCAGTCATGATCTTTTTTCCCTTACGACGGTCAATCATACGTCGCATGGGAATATACACCAAGACATATGCTTCATTTCCAAGTTCTCGCAAGAAGAATTTATGTAAGTGGGCTCGGAGCTTCTCCTCCCCACCGGTCTTACACGCCATAAAGTAGTAATGCATAGTCGCCTATAGTAAGGTATTCTCCACCTTTTGTCATCAGAGAGAGAAGGCTTCGATAAGCGCATTTCTCATTACTGCCCTGTCAGGGCTTTCCCCTGTCCAGCCTTGCAGGGCAATATAGCCTTGAGAGACCAGCATGCCCAATCCATCGAGGGTCTTACACCCCGACATCTGTGCCCGACTGAGAAACTCTGTTTGCACAGGATTGAAAACGACGTCACAAGCTACCGTATTTCTACCGCTTGTTGAAAACACAACATCAATGCAGGCTTCTTTGTTGAACAAGCCCACGCTAGTTGCTTGTATTACGATAAGATTGTCCTCCTCTATACTATACGGACCTTCAAAACGTTCTGTTTGTATTTCTGTTTTTGAGATACCAGAAAGCCGTTTTGCCAAGGCAATAGCCCTAGCTTCGCTTCTGTTTATCAAGACCAAGGACTTTGTCTGTGCAAGCACCAACTCTGCAGCGATTGCAGAGGCTGCTCCTCCGCTTCCGAACAGCAAAACCTTTCTTGATGGAAGATCATCAACCAAGGTGGCAAGGTCGTGCATAAAGCCTTTTCCATCGGTGTTGTCCCCTACATACCTGCCGTCTGCATTTCGGGTGATGCAATTCACTGCCGACGAAAGTTGTGCACTCTCGCTCAGTTCATCCAAGAAGGGAAACACGCTCTGCTTATAGGGTGCTGTGACGTTGCCGCCGGCGAACTGCAAGGCTCTCAAGCCCCACAAGCTTGCTTCCAACTCAACCTGAGGCACGTCAAAAGTCAGGTACCTGCCATCATAGCCCATTGAAGAGAACGCCTGCTCAACCATATGCTGGGTAGGATTGCCCACCACAGGGCTTCCGATACAAAAATAGAGCTGTGGCAAGGGACCTTTCATTAAAGCTTTGAGTATACTCATGCTCCTCCTTTTGCTACTGCTCTCATAAAAATGTTAATAATACATGCAAGTTTACCATATTTATACAAAAATACTATGAAAACATACAAAATAGTGTAACATTTCCTTTATCTAGCATGTTTTGCTAGTTGGAGGACTTGCGTGAAAGCTACTAAATATCTTCAACCTACCAAGCTGCTTGACTACAAAGACCTGAAGATTCAAAGGCTTATTCTAAGCAACGAATGGAATACTCTTCTCTCTGATTCCGCGAAGATTGAAGCTGTCTACAACTATGTTCGTGATAGAGTATTATATGGATATTCAACGAACTTTGACCTGAAAGCATCACAAGTGCTCGGCATGGGATATGGAAACTGCCTTACCAAAACAACCTTGCTTATGGCGCTGCTCAGAGCCATGGGCATTCCTTGCCGCCTGAAGGCAGGGACGATAAGCAGAGTAATCTTTCGAGGCTTGCTCCCTGCAATAGAATATCGTTTGATGGATAAGACCATACACCATAGTTTTGTCGAGCTCTATCATAACAATACATGGATTGCAACTGCTGGACACATTGTCGACAGAGCCTATCTTACAAAACTACAAGCGAAGTTCCCTGATCACATGGGGTCCTTTCTTGGATATGGAATCGCTGTGATTCACTTTCGCAACCCTCCCATACATTGGAACGAAGGCGAAACATCCATACAGAACAAAGCACTCCACCATGATCTTGAAGTCTTTGAAGATCCTGACAGCTTCTTCAAGACACACCCAAAAGCAATAAAGGACTCACAAAGATTCGTCTTTCAGAAGTTGATCATACCTTCCTTGAATGAATCTATTACGAGTCTGAGGAACAATCCAAACCCCTAGCAGCCTATTTGCACTAGTCTTCTGAATCCGGTGTGATGGTAGGAATGAATCGTTTGACAAAAGCGACCTTGTCACTTCTATGCTTGAGATAGAAGTAGCCGGCAATACAAAAGATTGTAGCTCCGATAAAATTGACGAATAAGTCCTTCATGGTATCGATGAGCCCAATATCAAGATACCCACCCACTCCAAGCTCGGTGCCGTTTACCACCACTGATTCTATATCCTTGATGACGACAACCTTTTGGCTTGCAGTAGGATCAAGCGCTACGGAGCGGATGGTGGTAATCACAGTATCTTTTTGCATATCCATACCAAAGAACATATCCATCCCGAACTCAAAAAACTCCCAAATCACGCCTATGGTCATCGAAAAGCAAAACGCTACAATAGCAACGAACAAGGGTGATAATCGAATGGAAAATCGTTCGTTCTGATTGAGGATGTCTACAAGGGAAAAGCCTATCGCCGCCGCAAGAAACCCGTTGAGAGTATGCAAGGCAGTATCCCAAAAAGGATAGGTTATATAGTAGGCCCGTATTTCACCAAGGATGGCGGCCGCAAAGATAAAAATCAAAATGATGTTTTCCAAAGTATCAGGAATATCAATTCGAGTGTTCGTCTCAATGAAAGAAGGTATGGCAAAGAGAATGAGCGTGAGCACGCACAGAAAGACGTTCTCATAATTGCGATTGAAGAATTGGGAAATAAGAACCAAGAAAACTATCAATCTCAACAAGAAGTGAACAAGTCGTGCACTATCCTTGTCCCTGAACATCTGTCGAAAGCTTTTTTTTACCGGTTTCTTCCACTTTTTCATTCCTTGATAGTGTTCGCAGAAGCAAAATAGGTCAAGTGAAAAAGCAATACAAAATCTTAAGATTGAAAAAACTATAAATAAACCTTGATTCCTGCATAATCATAGCCTATAGTAATGAACAAGAAGAGGTGCTGAACCTCCTTCAACAAGGACTGAAAATCCGGTTGGTGTGTTGGTCATTAGCCAAAACGACTGGGGGAGAGACAGAAAATCTCTCCCTCATGCTTTGTCCGGGCACCTGTCAAATCCATCTTGGGAAGCAATACTCCCCACGGTAGTTGGAAGCGTTGTACATCGGATACTTCATCGGAAGGTAGGTCTTTTCCCCCTTGATTTGAGCCCGATCTTGGCTGTAGATCCAAAGACTCTTGCGATCCCAGACAATAATCTCTTCTCGTTCATCATCCAGGACGTTCAAGACCTCACAGCATACGTCAGGGTGCCCGTCATCTGGAAATATGACCACCACATCTCCCTCTCCGTCCATCAGACCACCACTAGTAGCACTTGCGCTTAGCAACACCAAGTCCTGGCCTGAGCCGTCCCAGTTGATCGGGGCGATCAAGGCCCCGTTTGCTCGCAGCTCCTTTGCCCAAAGCTCAGATCCGGTGCAGTCATGCATGTAGATGATTCCCTGACTACCCCAATAGGTGGTGGTGCAGATCTCAAGACCTTTGTTTTGAGGCAGGTAGTTACCGACACTGATACGCTGGCCATGGCCGTTGATCGTTCTTTTTAGTATAGTTCCATCTGGCTTGAGAAGCATGAAACCCTCCCAGCCGGAGACGATGGCTATCAACTCCTTCTCATCCGGATTAATCGGACCGATTACTATCTCGTCGGTATGGTCGATTGAAATCGGGAGCTCCCAAAGGAGCTTGCCGGTACTGTCTATCATGTTGTAACAACTGAAAAGTTCATCCTTTCCATCACCGTTGAAATCATAGGCATAGGGAAAGTGCCCTGTGTTGTTGTGGTTGAAGGACCACAACAGATTGAACTGATCGTCATAGATCCAGAGTCGTGCATACCGGTCCTTGATCAAAAGGTCGCTTGGACGTTCTTTGCCCGAAACATTCACTATCCGAATGGCATCCACGTTCAACCGCTCAAAAGCATGATGACCGAATTCCACTCCGCATAAATCTTGTACAGGTTCGGTGTTCAGTGGAGTATCCATCTGCTTCTTCACCGTTCCAGTACTTCCCTCAAGAATGAAAAGCTTGAAGTCCCAGCAGGCGATCACTTCATCAAAACCATCATTGTCGATGTCATATACCTGAAAAGGAAGATCGGTGGTGAGCAAAAGAACATCCTCATCGTCCCTGCTCTCTCCAAGCTGCCAGAGCACCTGTCCGGTTTCCATACTTACTGCAGTCAGACAGCTGATCGTGGGATAACGATCCTTGTACACCCTTCTTTGGTGTTGAGCCATCACAAAAAAGAGCTCATCGTCTCCCTTGAGGTGCCCAAAACGTATCTGCCTCCCTGATCCAAAATCTTTCAGGTCAATCTTTCTGACTACTTGCATCTGAGGAAACTGTCCACGTTTGCGTGCAAGACGGACCTCTTTCTCTTGTTTTTCTCTTTTCAATCGTTCATGCTCTGCTTCTGTAGTACGGACACGTACAGAAGCGTATTGAGTGGGCATACAACCACAAAGGGCGATACAACCCGTCTCATACCGGCAGTCCTGGACTTTCAGCACTTCCTTCTCATTATGAAAAACCACTATCGTGTCGCCTGAAGCGGTAATCATAAGCTCCTGAAAGTCATCGGTCGACCAAGAGAGAGCAACCTTCTTGAGGGTGGTACGCTCAAGAAGGTCCACCTTTTGCACCTCAAGCCCTTCACCGGTGAAGAATACGCCGTAATGTCTCAAACTTGTTTGGTAGCGAAAGAGAATACCCGAAAACAAATCTTTCGAGAGCGGACGGAGACGAATGCTGAGCATGTAGTCCTTCCAATCTTCGTCTCCGGCCACCAAGGTGGGAAGGGTGGTCTTCTCCTGTGGCTCCTGGATCCGCGAAAGCTCCATCATGTGCGACCCATCAAAAAGCGGATTGGTCACAATCCAAGAAGGACCCTTGTAGTTGTAGTTGGCAATTGGATCGTGCCACCTTCCTTTGTAGCCCGGTTCAGGAAAGTAGTGGTACTCCCCCATGGCCGAGTGCTCCCTATCAAAGGGAAAAGGACCGAGTGCAAAAGAGGAGAAATCTTCGTCAAAAAGAGGAATATCGTACACAAAAGGCTCCTAGTACTTCTTACCAGCTCAGCAGGGTATCGACGTCGACGGCAAGTCCGCTGGCAATTGATTTGTTTGCCGCAATTCCTGTAAGAATGGATCTGATGCCATCATTGTGGTCGGCACTCCTGTTCAGAGGATCTGCAGGAGGGTTCTCCAAGAAGATATCGTCCAGCATCACAGGATCCCCACCACCATGGCCGCCTTCCTTGGCCTGGACCTCCACGTCGTAAGGGGTGTCGAGCAAAGGAAAGACCCTGATCTTATGAAAAATCGTTGCACCCTCATCAGCCTGCGCACCTCCTGCATTGATATACGGACGCTCCATGGCTGAGTACTCAATTCTTCCTTTACTTCCATTGATCGCTACGTTGAACCCTTCCCAAGGAAGGTAGGAATTGAGAGAGTAAGAGAGCATTGCCCCACTCTTGTATTTCACCAATACAGCCATAGTGTCCTCTATACTGACATCATCAGAGAAGACCGAACGGTCACGGATATACCCGCTCTCCTCTTCTGCATCAAGGTACAGCCCCTTGAGGGTGGGGTTGCTTTGCATGTCGATTCCAAAGGGGTCGTTCTTTGCAATTTCACTGCCATGGCAGCGGTAATAGAAATTCTGGACACCTCGTCTTTGTGCAGCGTCCTGCCCATAGAAGTTCAAGGCACCGAAAGCAAAGACTGTCTTGGGCTGGGTCGCCAACCAGAAGTTAACCAAATCGAAGTGATGGGTTGATTTATGTACCAACAAGCCCCCGCTGTTAATCTTGTTTCGATGCCATCTCCGGTAATAATCTGCACCATGATCGGTATTGAGCAACCACTCAAAGTGAACAGAGAAAACCTGCCCGACAACATCGCTTTGGATCAACTCTCGCACCTTGCTGTGGTGAGGGGCATAGCGGTAGTTGAAAGCAACCCGTATTGATTTGCCGTATTTCTTCTGGGCATCCAGGATTGCTTGGGCTTTTTGGTCGTCGATGGTGATGGGCTTTTCACAAATTACATCACAACCCTTTTCCATGGCCCGGATGATGTATTGGTCATGAGTGCGGTCGACGGTTGTAACAATGATTACATCGGGTTTTTGCTCATCGATCATACGATCGAACTCGTTGCTCTTGTAGGTAGGAACGGGAAGATGGTTGCATTTTTCCACTAAAACGCTGTTGGAAAAATCCATCCGCTTTTGACTCATATCACAAAAACCAACCAGTGAGCAGCTCTCTTTGTACCTGGTGGCTATCGCTTCATAGAACATACGGGCCCGTCCACCGGTCCCGACCTGTGCATATCGTTTTTGTTTCATGCCATGACTCCATTTCATAGGCTGTTTGTACAGAAGTATACGCCTTCTTATGAGTGTTGTCGTTGGCAGAATACCGAGAGAGTTTATCCTTTTTCGTAGATTAGTAGTCAGTACGAGTTGTAAGCCGCACTTTGGCAATATACTCTGAAGGAGCAATGCCCCCATGCTGTTTGAAGAATCGGGAGAAGTATTGTAGATTCTCAAACCCTAGATTCCATCCGATTTCGCTGAGCGTGAGTTCTGTGTTTTGTATAAGAGACAGAGCTCGTTCAAACTTGACAAGATTTATATACTTGATCGCAGACAACCCTGTCTGTTTCTTGATCACTCGATACAGATAGTCCTGGTTATATCCACAGGTGGAGGCCATCTGCTGAACACTGAAAGAAGACCCGATATTGTTGTTGATATATCCATCGACGATATCCAGTACTTCGTTCTTGGCAGCCAAGGAAGCCTTTCGCAACTGGTGGATGGGATTTGATTCATAAATCGGCAGGGAATGCTCAAGACAAAGGCGATTCATACACAGCAGGCACTCCATCAAAAGCGCAGAAGACATAGACTTATAATGCATAGCCTTGCGTTGTCCCTCCAATACGATCCTGGAAAGGAGGGTGTATATCTGATTCTCCCTGTCGGTGAACTTTGTATCGATTGTGAGTAACACTTCCTGTAAAAGAGGATCTTTGGCTGTGAATTTTACTTCAAGCATCTTCACCCCCTCCTTGCTCGTCGCACTGAATGCATGCCTGCGCCCGAGCCTGCAGAACACGATATCCCCGGCTACAAGATCATACGGAATCCCATCGAAGAAATTCCTCGCTGTCCCGGCGTAGACAAGCTGCACCTGATAGTCGTTCTCATGATGGTGCTCTTCTTTGCCCTCTCCCTGTCTGTAGTAAAAACGTCCGGATGAGGTTATTCTCACATACATTGCATCGTACCTCTCTGTATGCACCAGCATAGAAACATAGAGCAGAAAAGAACAAGACCGTATATACGAAAAAGTATAACTATTTTTCCCTTTCTGCTAACGACTGGAGAATCGTGTGCTCCTATACTACCATCAACAGGGCAGATGCATGCCCCAATCTCTGAGGAGGACTTTTATGCACAAGAATAAGCGAATCATACTTACCCTTGCAGGCTTGTTGCTTTGCCTCGCAGCTGTCACAGCTGCCGGGCAGAGAGACAGTGCAGCTGCAAGTACACCGTCCATCACGCTCGCCACTGCGGACAATACCTATGGGTTGAGCACCGATGCCGACCTACAGGGGGCCATCACAGCCTTGATCGAGTCAAAGACAGGGACCAAGATCACCCCGATCATCCCCCCTCTCGCCTCCTACACCGACAAGCTCGCCACCTTGGTGAACAGCGGGGACGTTCCTGACCTCTTCGTCGTTGCCCAGGCAATGACCAGAGTCCCCATCATGGTAGCCCGAGAGCAAATTCTCGACCTTACCGACTATATCGCAAAGAGCCCGGCGCTTTCCAAGCTTGACCCTTCACTCTTTAAGGATTTGCAGATTGACGGCAAGACCTACTTTGTTCCCTACAATTACCCCAAGAGCAAGGCAATCTTCATCAGAAAAGACTTGATGGAACAATATGGTGTGAATCTCAGCTCAACCCCGACGACCGAAGAGTTCCGAACAGAGATGGCAAAGTTTGTCGGCACGGGAATCATTCCTTTCAACTTCCCTAAATGGGTTGACAACTTCCAGTTCTTCTACAACTCATTCGGTGCTTGGGGTGGTGTATACCAGAAAGACGGAGTCTTCATCGATGGATTCCAAACTCAGGAAATGAGAAATGCTCTTGTCTATCTACGACAACTCTATGTTGACGGGACCCTCAACCAAGAGTTCATCACTACCGAGAACAGCGGCATGAGAGAAAAGACGTATACAGCCCAAGCTGCAAGTTCGATCGATTATGTAACCAACTACATCAACTACGTACAGAACACCACAGCTGCCAACAAGTATACCGATATGCACCTTGTATATAAGATTGTCGGACCAGAAGGCCATGGAGGAAGTCTCAACGAGGCAACACAAACAGCGTTCGTCATCTCCTCAAAGACAAAGAATCCCGAGGCTGCGGTAAGGGTTTTGGAAACCATCGTCACCGATGATGAAGTGTATCCTGCCTTCTTCGGCATTGGACTTGAAGGAAGTCACTATACCCTCGATGCAGAGAGGAACATCGTACCCACGACAAAAGCCGCCAATAGTGGGTACCGCTACACCCTCAACTATCTCAGCGACTCCTTCATCGACATTGACCTTGCAAACCTGCCCTTCAAGCTTTCCTCTGTCCTGGAACAGGGACTACCCAAGCAGATAGAGCACATCAAGGCAATGCAGCCGAACCTCGGTCCGAACTATGCTGCTGCAGTACCGGTAGGCGTCTCTGTTGCCTACGACCGCGTTGCACCCTCGATCAAGAGCACCCGCGAGTCTGTAGCAACCAAGATCATTGTTGGTTCTGTAAGCCTCGAGCAAGGTATGGCTGAGTACCAGAACTTCTGGAGATCCATCAACGGACCTAAGATCTTGGAAGAACTGAACGCATCTTTGTAACTTCAATCAGTACATGATACGTGATCGGTTTCCGGGAAACCTCCTGGAAACCGATTCTTTAGAGACAGAGCAAGGTGAGTGTTTTTCATATGCCAAAGACCCCTGGAGAGCGAGCTGAAGATTTGGTCTCGCAGATGAAATTGTCTGAAATGATGAGCCAGCTTCGCCATGACGCTCCTCAGATCATGCGTTTGAATATTCCTTCCTACAACTGGTGGAACGAGGGCCTTCATGGTTCTGCACGTAGTGGCACAGCCACGGTCTTTCCTCAAGCAATAGGTCTGGCAGCGAGCTTTGATGAGCAGTTGCTCCATCGTTGTGGCCAGGTGGTATCTATCGAGCAACGAGCGAAGTACAACCTCTACCAAAAAGAAGGTGATAGGGACATTTATAAAGGTTTGACCGTCTGGTCCCCGAATGTGAACATCGCTCGTGACCCGCGTTGGGGTCGGACACAGGAAACCTATGGAGAGGACCCCTATCTCACATCCCGCCTTGCGGTAGCCTTCATAAAAGGGCTCCAAGGAGAACAGGAAGTTCTGCGATGCGCTGCCTGTGTAAAGCACCTTGCTGCACACAGCGGGCCTGAGCCAAACAGGCACAGCTTCAACGCAGTTGTAAGCAATAAAGACCTACAGGAGACGTATCTTCCTGCTTTTGAGGCAGCAGTCAAGGAAGCGAAGGTTGATGCGGTGATGGGCGCCTACAGTGCAGTAAATGGAGAACCGTGTTGCGGCAGCCCAACACTTATGAGAGAACTGCTGCGTGAAACGTGGTTGTTTAAAGGGATGTACATCTCTGATTGCTGGGCGATACGTGACTTCCATCTTGGTCACAAGGTAACGAAGAATGAAGAAGAGTCGGCAGCCTTGGCTTTGAAGAGCGGTTGTGATTTGAACTGCGGTTGTGAGTATAGAGCTCTTGAGAGAGCCTACCAAAAAGGCCTGATCACCAAAGAAGATATCACCCAAGCCACAATCAGGGTCTTCACGACCAGATTCAAGCTGGGGATGTTCGACCTGAAAACGCCGTATGACGATCTTGGCATCGAGCATTTGGATAGTGAAGAACACGCAAACATCGCCTATGAGGCTTCCTTGCGCTCAATAGTTCTTTTGAAAAACGATACGCTGCTTCCCCTGCAGGGCGACAAATTGCAGACGATTGCCGTCATCGGACCGAATGCAGATAGCACGAAAGCTCTTTGGGGAAATTACCACGGGACCTCTTCACGGTACGTTACCATCCTGCAAGGCATCAAGCAGAGGACTGAAGGGTACGCCCGTATTCTCTATAGCGAAGGGTCGAGCCTGACAAAAGAGAAGGTTGAGCGGCTGGCAAAGGAAGATGACAGACTCTCTGAAGCTGTTTTCATGGCCAAGGCAAGTGATGTAGTAGTGCTGTGCCTCGGTCTTGATGAATCAGTGGAGGGAGAGATGCGTGACGATGGCAACGGAGGCTGGGCTGGAGACAAACAGGACCTGAGACTTCCTTTGTGCCAGAGGAAGCTTCTCAAAGCAGTAGCAGACACCGGTAAGCCGATAGTCCTCGTACTGCTTTGCGGGGGAAGTCTCGATCCTGAGATCGAAGAGTACCCGAATGTGAAGGCTCTGGTGCAAGCCTGGTATCCAGGCCAAGAGGGAGGCAGGGCGATAGCTTCCTTGTTATTTGGAATGAGCAATTTTTCTGCAAAGCTTCCTGTCACTTTTTATAAGAGTAGTGCACCGCTTCCTGACTTCTCCGACTACTCGATGAAAGGACGGACGTATCGGTACTGTAATTACGATGCAGTACTCTATCCGTTCGGCTTCGGACTCTCCTATTGTACCTTCAGGTACGGCATCGAGAGCATACAGCAAAAAGACGATAAAGAGGTTGTGCTTGTTGCCACGGTACGTAATACAAGTCAGTACGACGGGAGGGAGGTCCTCCAACTGTACATGACCAGCAACAGTTTCGATGCTCCTCCTCACCCGACTCTTTGTGGTGTGCAAAGCGTCCCTCTGGCGAAAGGAGAAGAAAAAAAGGTATCCTTCACCCTAAAAAACCAGCAGTTCACTGCGGTAAACGATGAAGGAATTCGTTATCCCATTACAGGGCAGTTCACCTTCTTTGTAGGAGGAAGCCAGGGGGACTCTTTGAGCCGAGAGCTGGGAGCAGCTTGTGTCTCAGCGAGTACATTTTTTCGATAAGGAGTCATGCGATGGCAGATAAACCTATTGTGATACGCACAAAACCACCGCTTTGGACCCGGGTTAAAGCACAGAAGTTTTTGCTTCTGATGCTGCTGCCGGGAGTCGTCTGGTATGTATTGTTCAAATACCTGCCTCTCTTTGGCTTGTCCTTAGGGTTTACCGACTATGGATTTCGGGCAAAAGTTTCTTTTGTTGGGCTGGAAAACTTTCAAAGGCTCTTGAGTTCTTCTATTTTCTGGAATGCCTTCAGAAATACGCTGATCATCAGTTTGGCAAATATAGTCTTCTACTTTCCCGCTCCCTTGATCGTCGCGCTGATGATCAATGAACTAAGAAGCCTGAAAACCAAACGTTTCATCCAATTTCTGATCTACATACCCTACTTTTTCAGCTGGGTTGTCGTCGGTAGCATTTTTGTGAACCTGCTCTCCCCTTCCTCAGGCTTGGTAAACAACATCATCACCCGTTTTGGAGGCGACCCAATCTACTTCATGGCAAGCACCAGGTTCTTCCGTCCGGTGTTGGTAAGCTCGTATATCTGGAGGCAAATGGGCTACGGGGCCGTCATCTATGTTGCCAGTCTTACCACAGTGCAGCCTGAGTTGTATGAAGCAGCGACAATCGATGGTGCAGGACACTGGGGTAGGCTTTGGCATGTTACCTTGCCCGGTATCCGCTCTACCATTGTAACTATGCTGCTTCTGAACTTGAGCCACGTTCTGTTGATTTTCGAGCAGGTGCTCGTCATGTACAACGCTGCGGTCTACGATGTGGCCGATGTACTGCAGACGTATGTATTCCGCGAAGGTGTACTTGCCGGTGATCTTGGATACTCGATTGCCGTCGGCATGTTCACTTCCATTGTCAGTCTGACGTTGGTGCTCTCGACCAACAAGATCAGTGCCCGGTTCCTCGACGAACCGATCCTTTAGGAGCAGAGCCATGAGTACGACAACTACAACCTCCATCAGGGAGACTCGGGGAAGAAAGGTTTTCCGTGTAGCAAACACCCTGATCCTTGTCTTTATCTGCCTTATATTCATTATCCCGATCTGGAACGTCCTGATCACCTCTGTGGCAAAGGATATCGATGTCATGGGAACCGACTACCTGTTGGTGCCCCGATCTTTCACATTGCAAAACTATTGGCGAGTGCTCAACAGCGGGTATATGGGAGCGTTCAAGAACTCACTTTTTGTTGCGTTCTTCGGTACAGCTCTGTCGATGCTCATTACCGTGCCGATGGGCTTCTCCTTGGCACAAAAACATCTGATCGGCCGTTCAATCCTCATGAAGGCGATCGTGTTCACGATGGTCTTCGACGCCGGTATCATGCCCTTCTACATCGTGGTTCGTTCGCTTGGGTTGATCAACAGCATGGGGGCGATTATCTTCCCGGTAGCCCTTTCAACGTTTAACTTGATCATCATCAAGAACTATATGGCAAGCATTCCCGTCTCCTTGATTGAGAGTGCAACCCTCGATGGATGCAATGATGTGACGATTCTGCTGAAGATTGTACTTCCGCTTTCTGTCTCCATCATTGCTGCTGTCACACTGTTTTACTTTGTAAGTTACTGGAACCGCTATTTTGAGGTTATCATGTTCATCAACGACAGTCGTAAGTACACCCTGCAGGTAGTGCTTCGCTCCTTGATGTTCGAGTCCGATGAGTCATTAGGGGGTGGTCAGTATGTATACAACAACCTGAAAATGGCAGTCATAGTACTGGGAATGCTCCCGGTTCTGATCATCTACCCGTTTGTCCAGCGGCATTTTGTCTCCGGCTTGATGCTCGGAGGAGTTAAAGGGTAATCAAGGGTTTTGCACTTCTTCTTGCTCTACTTCAAACCCTATTGCATGCCGGCTTCTCAGCAGAGGCCGGCTGCTTTTATTTCGTCCAATCTACTGAATATACTTGATTATTACCTTTCGTTCTGACCACCCAACGTTTCTCATGGTCCATACAGGAACGAGCTATGTAGTACGACTCCTGGTGCCCACTCTGACAGCCTTCAGATGCGGGGCAAGCTGTTCTCTGCTTGCTACCCTGCTCTGCTGTCAGAGGGTGTTCTTTACACCTTCTCGTATTGCCAAGACTGTTCTGAGTCTAGTTGCCAGTCGCCTTGGATTCGTTGGCCCTAGTACACCATCAATACATGAATAATGCATGAAGGTGCTATGAAAAAATGATGAGTTGCCCAAAATATCGTAATGGGGAGTTTCCACTGTTGAAAAACCTTAGGAAAGAGCTGACTGTGCAAAGAGAATGCAATCTAAGTCTGTCTTACTAAGATATGCTTCCTCTAGAACAATCTTGTAGACGGAATCATTGTCAGTGAGTGCTCTCTTGGCTATATCCGAACAGAGCTCGTACCCAAGATAGGGAACCAAGGCAGTGACCAGAGAAATACTGTTCTCGACCATTTCCCTACATCGCTGCTTGTTGGCAGTAATTCCCACAATACAGCGGTCAGAGAGCGTTCTCAGCGCATTGGACAGATTCTGAATCGAAGTGAACAATTTCCAAGCTATCAAAGGCTCCATGACATTCAGCTCCAACTGCCCAGCTTCCGCTGCAAGAGAGATGGAGAGGTCATTTCCGATGACGTCAAAGGCAACCTGGTTGACGACCTCACAGATGACAGGATTGACTTTCCCCGGCATTATCGATGATCCCGGCTGCATTGCTGGCAGGTTGATCTCATGAATTCCTGCTCGAGGTCCTGAAGATAACAACCTCAGATCGTTACAGATTTTTGAGACTTTTACGGCTATACGTTTCAGAACCCCCGACAGCTCGATGAACCCTCCACAATCCTGAGTGGCTTTGATAAGGTTCTGAGAAGAACGCAAAGGAACCCCTGTCAAAGTTGCCAAATGCTTGGTAACAACCGGTGCAAATCCTTTTGGAGCATTCAAACCTGTTCCGATGGCGGTTGCTCCCATATTGACTTCATACAACAGTTCTTGCGCTATGGTTAGCCGTTGGATATCCTCTGCAACACTCTCTGCATAAGCAGAGAACTCCTGTCCAAGTGTCATTGGAATAGCATCTTGAAGCTGGGTTCTTCCGAGTTTTAATACATCAAAGAATTCCGTTCCTTTCTCTTGTAAAGCCTGTTTGAAATGTTGTAAGGATCCCAACAGCTCCTCGAGCATCCAGATTGAAGCAATACGTATTGAAGTTGGATACACATCGTTCGTCGACTGAGAAAGATTCACATGATTGTTGGGGTGAACAACCCGATACAATCCTTTCTCCTTTCCAAGCAACTCCAAAGCTCGATTTGCAATCACCTCATTAGCGTTCATGTTGGTGGAGGTACCTGCACCACCTTGAATCACGTCCACCGGAAACTGGTCGTGTAACTTCCCTTCAATTATTTCATCACAGGAAGCAATGATGGCCTTTGCAATAGATGAATCTATAATTGCATAGTCTACATTGGCCATAGCAGCTGCTTTTTTAGTGCAAGCCAAAGCCTTGATCAATAAAGGGAATTGCGAGATAGGCGTATGGGAAATAACGAAATTCTCCATCGCCCTCACGGTCTGCACTCCATAGTAAGCACCAAAAGGCACTTGCTTTTCGCCTAAAAGATCGTGTTCAATCCTATATTCCTGCATATCGACAATCTCCATAGTAAATCAAGGCATCCATATTCGATGCCGTATTGATACAGTGAAAAAATTCCTTTTGCTCTCTATTCCCAGAGGGGTCGTGCTTGCTGATCAAGAGGAAAAACAGGCCTGGGCAACTTGGCGTAGGGCAATGAGGAGAGAACCTCGTTGGTGCTTCCGTCGGTCAAGGCCATCACCGAATACCTGCTGATTGCTCTGATTTCCGGCTCTAGATACCCAAGCTTGACCACAATCAGCTTCAGAAGCTTTGGATCTACACCCAAGGACTCCATCATCTTAGGGTCATAGGCTCCGACATGCTTGCTTGCGACAACGACGTCGATGCCTCCCACGTGGATAAGAGCCAAGTCAACCTTGTTGCCGTCCCAATCGCGTTTTAAAGCTTTTACTTGCATTGTCTGCTGGATGGGAGAGCTCTTTTTGGGATCAAAGCAAGAACCTAGCGATCCATCAAAGACAGCCCCTTGTCCCAAGCTGAAAGCCTGTTGTACCAAAAGAGGGTCATAAAAGCACTGATACAGTGCAGGAGGTTCAAGGCTCACAACATCTGCATTGTTCAGCATCAGAGCAAGAAAGTTGGTAACATCACCACTGCCGCCGGCTGTTGGATTGTCGCCACTGTCGCTGATCACCACAGGAGCGTTGCTTGCTGTCTTTTTCAAACACACGTCCAAAGCCTGTTGTGGCTCATGAGTCTCGTTGTAAAAACAAAAGTCGTGCCTGCGCTTCCAAAACCGCTTGGCAAGATCAAGCGCTGTGCTCTTTGCCAAGTCTCTGTCTTGGTTTGCCACAACTAAAGCAACAACACTGTTGGGGTCGGTGTCCGCCCAAGGAAAGCCAAGGAGATACGAAGCAGCCATAAGAGAAGGATTATGCTCCACCTCCCTCAACTCTTTGATGAGGCTGACCATGGGCTCTACGCTGGTCTCACTCTGCTCCCCGGCGACAATCATGGGAATGCGTACCATTTCCATAACCGGATGAAAGCCTTCTTCGAGTGTCTTGATAAGCATCTGTGCCGCGTGCACTCCTGTTTCAAAGGTGTCGGTGTGCGGTGCGCATTTATAGCCGACGAAAGCGTCGGCATAGGCAAGCATCGAATCGGTTACGGTGGCGTGCATATCCAAGGAACTGATAAGAGGCACGTCTGGCTGGATTTGGCGAATCGCCTGCAGCAAATCACCTTCTGCAGCGCCGATACCAAAAACCCTCATACTGCCATGTAAAGAGAGACAGATACCGTCAATATCCCCTGCGGCCCTGAGTGTCGTTAACAACTCATTTTTCAGACTCAGGTAGACATCCTTCTGCCATTCTCCGTTTGGCACAGCTCGCGCCAACAACGTGGGGACCACCTCATAACCACGATCTGCCAAGGTGGTAATCACCCCTGACATGCTGTCATCTTGCAACTGGCTGAGCATTTCATTGCCCCGCTTGATACGAATGTCCTGCCAACCGACAAGAATAGGATTGAATGTATTCGATTCATGGTGCATGCCACCAACAAGTATTCGTTTCATAACCCGTCCTTATGCCAAAGCATCCCAAAGCAGCGTGCTGAAGCGCCACTGTTCACTAGAAGTGTCCCCGACCTGGGGAATCCGATACAACAATGAGAGAATATGTACTGCAGCACCCTCGGAAGCGTCGTTATGTGCATCCGAAAAATGTATTTTACTAACCAATTGATCTTTTAAGGTATCGAGCACCTCTTGTTCATACTCTGCAAGAAACCCACCAAGATAGGTAATCTGCGGATCGAGTATGGCTATGATGCTTCTGATATTTGCCGCAAGTTCTGCAAGAAGAGTCTGCCTTTTGTCAGCATTCCTCTTAAGATCCTCAACGTCATCGACCGAGGCAGAGAGCTGTTTTCCCACTTCCTGAAGGGGAAGCATTGCGCTCATGAATTCTCCAGAGCGCGAAGACGATCCTCGATAGAGCGTGCCTCCGAAGACAAGCCCAAGGCCTATGCCGAACGGAGAGACTCCAGGAGGTACATGGTTCTGCTCATAGGTTCGGGCAAGAACATAAATGAAGTTATCCTGCTTTTCCGTACATGTCTCATAGAGATATCGTTGGGCACAACAGTTGGCGTCATTCTCCAACACTACAGGGAAATCAAAGGAAGTGGTTAGGAAATCTGAAAAATCACAGTCCTTGAGGGCGTGTGTCCAACAATCACGTACAACCTGTCCATTGGCCTCTACGATGCCGGGCAAGGCGATCCCCACTCCAAGAACCCTAAGACCTTCACAACGTTGCACCATGCGCTCAATTACCTGCTTTACCAGGTACTCAAATCGCTTTTTTGCACATTGTTCGGGTAGCTTTGGATATTCAATGGGCTCTGAATAAAGCACGGTTCCCGCAGGATCGAGTATTGAGGCCCATCCAAAATCAGCGAGCAGCTCCAAACCGATAACACGACCGACTTCTCGATTCAACTCAATCGAGACAGCCTTCCTTCCGAGAGAAGCAGAACCGTTCTGAACCGACGTACTGCTCTCCTGCACCAAACCGACCTCGAGCAATCGATTGACACTGTAGGTTACCGTAGAGGGCTGCAACCCCAACTCACGAGCTATAGCAACACGAGTATTGGCTCCCTTTCGGAGAAGGCGAAGAATCAAAAGGGCATTTGCCACCTTCTGATATTGGCTGTTACCTACCACTTTTTTCATTGTCCACTACCTTTCTTAACCATATAGGAAACTCGATCAACGTCGGTATGCTGAATTAAAAACTCCGGCTGACGCAACAGCCCTCCCATATAAATATGATCAGGACGATACGAACAAGCACTCTGTCGCTCAGAATGCAGATACATATGATACTCATCACTACCGAGCTTTTGGTGTATGCGCTCAAAATTGCGCTCTGTAATGCCTGCTCCGGGCATGATGACGATGTCCTTCCCATACCGTCTGATCAACTCGGAGAGGAGGTCCAGTCCCTCAAAGACTGTTGCTTCCTGCCCACTGGTCAAGACACGATGAACGCCGAGTTCAATCAGGGTCTCGATTGCTTCAAAGGGGTCTCTCGTCATGTCAAACGCCCGATGAAAGGTAACTTCCAAAGGAGCAGCAATGTCCAAAAACTGTTTGGTCCGCTCTTTATCGATAGTTCCCTCAGGGGTAAGAAACCCAAAGACCAACGCGTTGGCTCCCGCATCCTTGAAGAGCTTCGCATCAGAGATCATGACTTCATACTCAAGATCAGAATAACAGAAATCACCACCGCGGCACCTGATCATGACATTTATAGGTATGTTACTTACCTGTTTTGCCACTTGGAACGCTCCAAGAGTGGGGGTAAGGCCTCCCTCGAACAAGTCAGAACAAAATTCGACCCTATGAGCACCGCCTCTTTGGGCTGCAAGGATGGATTCAACCGAATCGAGACATATCTCTATGATTGGTTTTTGTACACTCACTGCAATCACTCCTTCATGCATACTATCACTATCTTATGAGCCTGTGTTGGTAAACTGACTCGGTTTATTCTTTCAAAGCCCCTTCTCCAAAACCCTTTATCACCGATTCATGAGCTACAAGATACAAAACGAACATGGGAATCGTTCCGACCACCAAAGCAGCAAACTGCAATCCGTAGTCTTCATTCAATCTTCCAGCAAAGCTATTGATCGCAACTGGAAGACTGCGCATATTCTCTCCGCTGGTAAGCGTGAAAACCATGAGAAACTCATTCCAGTTTCCCAAGAAGTTGAGAATTGCCATGGTAGCAAGCACAGGAGTGGAGACAATAAGAATTATCTTGAAGAAAATCTGAATATACCCTGCACCATCTATGACAGCCGCTTCAATCAGAGCATCAGGTATACCCCTTACATAGCTTGTGGAAAGCAATATTGCCATCGGAAGACCGAAAGCGATGTACGGCAAGATTACACCAAGGCGCGTATTGTACAAGCCTACCTTGGTTTCCATGATGAACAGAGGAGTGATGACCGAGTTAACGGTTATCAACAACCCGAGAGTAAAAAGGCTGAAGTAAACCTTGCTGCTGGTGTACCCGAATTTTGTGAGAGCGAACCCCCCGGCCAAAGCAAGAAAAACAGTACTTACCGTAGCCGTCGCACTATAAAACACACTATTGAGAAATGAAACAATCAAATTACCATATTGAAAAGCCTTTCTGTAGTTGTCCAAGGTGGGGGCTTTTGGAAGACGCAAAGGATGCAACATGATTTCTCCCATAGGCTTAAAAGAAGAATAGAGCATCCAAACCACCGGCATGATGGTAATAAGTGTAAACAGTATTAAAAATATGTAACTAATTGCGGTCCATTTTGCATTAATCGTCTGGTCACGTCGACTCATGATACGCTCCTACTCAAATTTCTTCTGTGCCTTGCCATAAATTGCCCGAACAAGAGATATCAGGCCGACGCTCAGTATGACAATAACGATCGAGACGGCACTTCCTTTTCCATAGTTATGGAAGGTGAAGGTGTGTTGATATAAATAGAGGGCCATTACATAGGTGTAGTTGACAGGGCCTCCGGCTGTCATTGCATAGACAAGGTCGAAACTCTTCAAACTTCCTGAGATTGCAAGAACCGAGCATGTAAAAATTACTGGACTGAGGGCAGGCAACACAATTTTAAAAATCGTCGTAGATTCCTTTGCTCCATCGATCAAGGCTGCCTCGAACACCGAACTTGGAATACGTTGCAGGTTTGCAAGAAAGATAACCATATACAGACTGGTATGCTGCCAAAGCAACACGACCAACACCGGAATCATGGCGTATTTTTCGCTTTCAAATATTCTGACGATATAGTCTGGATTATTGGTGGCCATACGGACAAACGTAGTGTAAATACCTACCGGGCTGAACACCCTGTTCCAAAGAAGGGCAATCACTACAGAACTGATGGTTATCGGCAGGAAAATCATAAATTCAAAGAATTTGGTTCCTTTCACCCATTTACGATGCAACAAGTAGGCGAGAAGGATACCTAAAGGAATCTGCCCAAGCACACTGATCAACATGATTTGGACATTATTCCATAAAGATCGATGAAAAACAGGATCAGAGAGGATCTGGATATAGTTGTCGATACCGTTGAACCCTACCATCCGAAATCTTCTCCACTCTGTAAAGGACAAGCCCAAACTCATAAAGATGGGAAATATGATGATTGCCAGATAGATGATCAATGCGGGCAGCAATAGAGCGTAATAGCTGGTTCGTTTATTCAGTCTGGGCATACGAAATACCTCCTTCCTCAGAAAAAACGTACCGGTAAGAACATGGTTACCGGTACGGTATTGATTTCAGATGCTCTTAGAAGCGGTTGGAATCGTTGTTCGCCACCCAAGCTTCATATCTTGCAGCAATATCCTGAGGATTTGTGCTACCCATCATCATTGCCTGAAGATCGGAGTTCAAACGATTGACACCCTCGCCGTCCATGATTGAGTCGAACACATATCCCATGGGATAGAGTGCGCTGAATTCGATGAACTTCTTCTGCATGATATCCAATTCAATTGCATCCATATCAAGGTTGTAAGAAGGAACTCCACCATACTGGGCGCGTAAGGTTGCACCCTCTTCACCAGCGTAGAACTTGATGAAGGTCAGCGCTGCATCGAGTTTGGCTTTATCTTTTTCCAAAGTCTTTGCAATACCAAAGCCTTCAGAAGCTACTGCACTACTGGTGTTGTGATATTTTTCTCCTGGCAAAGCCGGGAAAACCCTCATTGCAATCGCCTCTCGCTGTGCTGCAGGAAGCTGACTGTCCATTGCACTGGTTCTCCATGCAGCATCAATGAGGTAGACAGATTTTTGCTGATAGAATTCCTGGTCAGCTTCTGAGTTGGACATTTGGTTCACCCCTGGGGAAAAGAGTCCTTTCTCGCTCATTGTCTGGATGACTTTCAATGCATTGACAAACGGTTCATCAGTAAAAGAAGCCTCTCCTCTTGCCGCCTTGAGAATCCATTCACGACCACCGAAACGTTCAATGAAAGTACCAAGCAACCATGAGTTCACCACCCAAGGATCCTTATTACCCATGCTCATAGGATAATAGCCTGCCGCACGAATAACTGGGACTTGTGCCACCAGCTCATCAAATGTTTCAGGATACGAGAGACCAAGCTTCTTGAGAAGATCGGTATTCACGTACACGTTATGACAAACAGCAAAGGACGGGGGGATCATATACAGGACACCCGCCGAGCCTTGAGGCAGCCAGGTCGCCGAAGCAAACTGCGCCTTGAAGGTATCGTCAAGATAGGGAGAGATATCCAGAGCAAGGCCTGTTTCTGTCACATATGCAGTACGTGCACCGCCATAACAGGTAAAAAGGTCTGGAACTCTCTTTGAAGCGGCCATCGATTGAAACTTTTGATGGAAAGCCTCTCCCGATGCATATTCAATATCGAGTTTTATGTGAGGATACTTTTCTGCGAAAGCTGCCATGACAGCATTGTGCCCCTCATACTGTTTGTTTGCGGGATCAATCTGCATGTAAGCGGTAAGAGTCACCGTTCCATCAGCAGTCGATTCCTTAGCTCCTGCAGCAAACACAACTGTGGATGCCAGTGCGAGAACAAGCGAGAACAAGACGAATCGTTTCATGTACTACTCCTTTTTTCATTCATTGAATGAATTATCAAGCCACATTCCATCATCTGTCAAGAGTTATTTTTTCATTTTGGGAAAAGTCGATGAATGGGGAAAAGATTGCAAAGAGAAACTGGCTCCTCAAAGCCATGTTTTGAAGTAACTGCTCTTTCTAATAAAGAGAGTCAAACAACCAGAGAAGGAGGGTCTATCAGTAAACTCCCCTCCATTCACGTAATCCACTTGTTCAATCTTTGGAATATAGAAACGCTCAATACCAGGAAACATTGGCAACTCTTGCTTACAAATCATGCGTATTGGGTCTTTCAATGGCAGAGGGAGTATTTGTTATTTTGTATACTGCATCCACCGTTTTTCTGATTTATTGGTTACTCGAGTAACCATTTATTGGTTCTTATCAAAAACCTTTATAGCAATCAAACAAAGAAATACCTGCAGATTGGATGCATTGAAGCACTTGTTCTGCAGGTACCTGAAACGTCAAACAGGAAGAAATGCGGAATTGGATTCGTCAAAAAGAACCTGAACAGAACTACCTTCCCCATAGATTTCCATTCCATTAAGATAAGGTACTGATGCCTTGATCACGGTATTGTTCATCAACTTCAACTCATACTCGATATGACTTCCTACAAAGATTGAAGAAACCACCTGTGCAGGAAATCGACCGGGGTTGCTGCTTGTCTTTTCCACCTTGATGTTTTCAGGACGAATAATCAGAGCAGCATTTTTCCCAACGCTGTAGATGCTATCCGTCTTTTGGTACTTATCCGGCTTCAAGGCTCTTGCTCTATAGCTATCGCCGCCAGGGACTGCAACGACCAAGAAATCATCTTCTATTGCCGCTATCTCTAGCCTTACTATGTTTGCATGCCCGATGAAGTCTGCGACAAACAAGGACTGTGGATTACTGTATATTTCAAACGGTGTCCCGATCTGCTCCACCTTACCCTTGTTCATAACCACAATTCTATCTGCCATGGTGAGAGCTTCGCTCTGATCGTGAGTAACGTACATGCAGGTTATCCCCAATTTCTTTTGGAGTTTGCGGATTTCTGTACGCATATGCAGTCTGAGCTTGGCGTCAAGGTTTGAGAGCGGCTCATCCATCAGCAGAAGCTTGGGCTCCATCACGATGACTCTCGCCAAAGCTACGCGCTGTTGTTCGCCACCTGAGAGCTGACTGGGATAGCGATTCTCGGTATTTTCCAACCCTACAAGCTTCAGGGCCTTGATCACCTTTGGTTTGATATCCTCATCCTTCTCTCCTCTCGATTTCAACCCGTAAGCAACGTTGTTGAAAACACTCATATGGGGGAATAGTGCATAGTTTTGGAATACAAACCCGATCCCTCGTTTGTTCACCGGAGTGTTGGTGACATCCTCCCCTTCGATGGTGATGTGTCCACCTGTAGGAAGCTCGAAGCCTGCAACCATGCGCAGCGTAGTCGTCTTTCCACAACCGGAAGGTCCAAGGAAGGTGATCAACTCTCCTTCTTCAACCATGAGATTAACCGAATCAACTGCACGGACGGTTTCCCGCCCCTTTTGGAATACTTTTGATACTTCTGATAGTTCAAGCACCGACTTTTTCATAGGATATCTCCTGGGATTTATGGAATTTGGAGGTGGACAGCTTCATCAAATACAACATAATTGCATCTGCAATGAAGACGATTACGATCAGGATCATCGAGAAGGCACACGCCTGGGAGAACTGCAACTCAGTCATGCTCTCCAGAATTCTTGTCGTCAACAGGGTCCAGCGTACAGATACAAGGAATATGGTTGCACTGATGGCTGTCATACAGTGGATGAACAGGTAGCGCATACCTGCAAGCACCGCCGGGATGATCAAGGGAATTGTCACATGGGTAAACGTTCGCACAGAACTCGCGCCCAAGCTGAGAGAAGCTTCCTCAAGTGCTGGATCAATTTGCTCAAGCGATGCTACAACTGATCGAATACCGGTTGCATAGTAGCGAAATACGTAGGCGGCAACCAAAATGCTCAGAGTTCCGGTAAGCAATATCGGACGCTGATTGAAAGCGATGATGTACGCAATACCGACAACCGTACCAGGAAGTGCATAGTTGAGCAAACTGCTGAACTCAAAGAACCGCTTGCCAACAAACTGCTTACGCTGGGCAACATAGCCGATTACCACTGCCAACACCGACCCAATGACTGTAGAGAGCACTGCGATCAAGAGGGTGTCGGAGATAGCTTTCTGCCCATGTCTGAACACATACCTATAGTGCTCAAGGGTGAACGAGTTGTTCACACTCCACACCTTAACAAAAGAGCCCCAAAGGATGATTGCGTACAAGTAAAGAATGAACACGACAACAAGAGAACAAATCAAGGCAATGAATATAGTCAAAGCAGTCGGAAGTTTTGCAAACTCAGTTCTTGCTCCATTCTTACCGGTAACAGACACGAAGCTCTTCTTGCCCAAAAGCATACGCTGAAGAAAAAATACCAGCATGGCGGGAACCAACAGCAAGAAGGACAGGGTTGCTCCACCACGGAGATCAAACATACCGGTGATCATGAGATATGCCTCTGTGGGAAGCACCGGAAAAGCATGGCCGCCCAGGATGAGGGGTGTGGCAAAATCAGCCAAGCTCGCTCCGAATAGAAGCAGAATGGAATTCCCGATGCCGGGCATCGAGAGCGGAATTGTAATGGTCTTGAACATTCTCCAACGAGAAGCACCTAAGGAGAGCGCTGCATCGTCAAGTGTCGCACTCATGGTGTTGAGTATTGCTGCTATTACCATGAAGGCGACCGGGAAATAGGTCAGTGTCTCAGAAAGCCAGGTTCCTAGGAATCCATAAATCGAGAAGTCGGAAATTCCAAAGGCTTTCAGGAGCATCCCATTCGGCCCCAAGGCCAGGGTAAGAGAAATACTGCTTGTAAAAGGAGGTGAGATAAGAGGAAGGATGGTGACTCCTCCCAGCAAGGCTTTCAACACTTTAGGCAGGTTGGTCCGGGTAACAGCCAAGGCAAATAGATACCCAAGAAAGGTTCCTGCAATACTGACTGAGGTAGCAAGTATCAAGCTGCCATACAGCGCTTTAATATTATAACTAGTACCCAACACCTTCTTCATGTTGGCCAAGGAAACAGTCCCATCGACAATAAAAGTAGTCAATAATAGACGGACCAGAGGAAGAAATATAAAGACAGCAAACGAGAGCCAAACAGTGATCAGGGCAAAGAAAAGCGCAGGATCGGTTTTGGCAATTGACTTGCGTTTCATTGTACCATGCATGAAATATTCCTTTTGATAGCGGTTTTATAAAGGGATCGTCTAGAGCAGACGATCCCTTCCTGTCTGCAGAACTCTACTGACTACTGCTGAATAACTTCTTCAATCCAGCGCTCGACCAAACGACTTCGATTCTCACCCTTCCAATTTACGTCAGCCTCGAGCAAGGTAACCTTGGACATGTCCAAAGCGGGGTTGGTTACCGTCACATCAGGTCTGGTAGGGATGTAGTTGATCTGGTTGGCTACCATGACCTCTCCGAGTCTCTTTGAAGAAGCCCAATCCATGAGTGCTTTTGCTCCTTCAGGGTTCTTGGCTCCTCTGATGAGTCCCGAGCCCTCAACACCATAGGTTACACCTTCCACTGGATAGGAAATGACCAAATCATATCCTTGCTGCAAGATATCAAGAGCATCAACAATGTAGAAGACTCCAGACGCAGCCTGTCCAGTTGCAATCGGCATGGCACCACCGGCTCCGCCCTTAGTGTAGAGCTGGATGTTCTGGTGAAGCTTTTTCTGGTAAGCATATGCTTCATCCTCACCCATAACCATGATCAAGGAATAGATACGCTCAGTGGCAGTGCCGCTGGTACGGGCATCGGCCATTTGCAGAGTGTTTCTATAGGCAGGATTGAGCAGGTCGTTCCAACTGGTTGGAGGAGTCAGGCCCTTGTCCTTGAGAAATTTTGCATTGCTCAAAAAGGTAAGAGGAATAACACCAATGCCAGTCCAGTACCCGTCTGCTGACTTGAACTGTGCAGGAATCTTGTCCGCTTCAGAGGGAACGTACTTATCAAATACACCTTCCAGAATTCCAGCTGCATAGGTATCAGCAGGACCACCCCAAAGGGCGTCTACCTGAGGGTTGGCTTTTTCAGCAATGATTCTTGCCAAAGCCTCACCTGAGGAAAGGCGTACAAAGTTCACCCTGATGCCGGTATCCTTGGTAAACTCTTCGAAGATCTTTGTGGCATACTTCTCAGGCATGATGGAATAGACATTCACTGTTCCACCTGCTTTTTTGGTTTGCGATTCTTGCGCTCCGGCAGAAAAGACGGGCCCCATGCACAGGGCGAGCAACACAAGCAGAGCTACTACATTTTGTAGTTTTTTCATAACGTTCCTCCCTTAATCAGAACTCAAACACTTACCAGATTGTTCCAGCAAGCTCGTATAGTTTCAGCCCAAGACAGGAACTCTGCAAGTTACAAAACCGTAACAATATCATCGCTCATCCAGTGATGAGTCAGTTAAAAGATACCCATAGCCCCATCGATTCAGGAGATATCTTGGATTGGAGGGGTCTTTTTCAAGTTTTTTCCGCAGCCGACTGATATTGACTTTCACCATCTCAGGCCCCTGTATCCATTGTTCTGCATTCCATACTCCCTGCAACAAGGATTCGATGGAAACCGGAGTATGAGCATGCTTTGCAAGAAACTCAACAATCTTGTACTCAGTGGGAGTTACAGTAATGAGCTCACCTTCTCTGGTGACTGTACTTGCATGCGTATCTATGTGCAAACCTCCGATGATGATAAGGTGCGTCTTGGAGTCTGACAACTTTGTTCTGCGTAGAATTTTTTCAATTCTCAGAAGCAATTCCTTGAGATTGAATGGCTTGGACACATAATCCTCTGCTCCGACCTCAAGTCCTTCGATTATCTGGTCGTCACGATCATGAGAACTGAGAACAATAACAGGAATGTTCATTTCCACTAAGCGAGGACAGACTTGCAAACCGTTGAGTCCAGGAAGACCAATGTCGAGAATCACCAGATCGGGGTGCCACTGTTTTGAGAGCAGAAGAGCCTCGTCTCCCCGACCGGTGGTCTTTACCTCATAACCGGCATCATCCAACACAAAGCCAAGCACATCCTGGATGTCACGTTCATCATCGACCACCAAAATCTTCTCTTTCATTCTATAGCCTCCGCCGGCAAGTTGAACGAGACCATGGTACCCAGCTCCTTGGTGCTGGTTATGTATACGTTGCCATGATGCCGTTCTATTATGGCTCTTACGATGGACAGGCCTAATCCAAATCCATCCTGATATGCTTGCTGGTCTTGACTTTCCTGATAAAACTCCTTGAACAAGGTCTCCCGCTCATCACCCAGAAGACCATGTCCGGTATCAGTCACCGTCACTACAACCTGTTTATCATCCTGGGTTACGGAAATCTGGATGGTCCCCCCTTCGTCAGTATGCTTTGATGCGTTATGTACCAGGTTGATCAAAACTTGGCGAATCCAAGCCTCATCAGCCCTGGGTCTGGAAAGCAGTGAAGGGAATGCGTATTTGACCTGTTGGTTCTTTATCAGGAGCATTGGCTGCATTGTTTCCATTACCTGACGAATCAAGATTCTTAAATCTATCGATTTGGAAAGATCCGGCTGCCAGTTACGCTCCACCTTCAAGAGCGTGAGCATGTTTTCTGAAAAGGTAATCAATCGTTGTGTATTGATGAAAATTGACTCCATGAACTTCTTCTGTCGCTCATTCAACGGTCCGGGGATTTGTTCCATCAGCACTTGCTCGGTCGTTTGCATGATGGTGAGAGGAGTCCTGATCTCGTGAGCAAGGGTTGCCAACATCTGTTGATGAGCTTCTTGGGTAATGGCTGTTTTTACTCGCTTGTCAAATATCGTTCTATATTTTGTCAACATCCCTAAAAGAGATCCTGAAAGCAATATCAGCCCGACAGAAAGAAAGGAGAGGGAAGAGCCTGAGTAAAATCGTCCTACGGACAACACCAGAGGAACGAACAATGCAGACAATGCATCCAGAACGATCCGCTTCTCTCCCATCGTCGGGTAAAGCGTACAGAATAGCAAGAAGAGGGAAAGTACTATGTATTCTTCCTGTATATAGAAAGAAACGAAATATAAGGATACACCTATAAGGAAAAGCCAGAAAAGGTTACGTATAACTGATTGGTTTTTTATGAAGCGCTCCAAATTATACATTCTACTTACTCCTGCATCCTAAATAAGTGAAAACTCTCTGGGTTGAAGGTCAGTACCACTTTTGATGTATTGACGAACTGGGTGGCGTCTCCCATAACGTTAGGTTGCATCAAACGCAGGCTTACGTCGCCAAATGAAACGGTGTATTCAATAGCCTGCCCGTTGAACAGACTCTGCTCTACAATCCCTAAGTACTGATTTTTTCCTACCTTGTCAGCAGAAGATGCAATTCCAACGGTAATGGGGTTAATCGAGAGTAACAGCAACTCATCCTTGACCGGATGGTGTTCACAATTTTCGAGTGGTACTTCAAATTCCAGATCTTGCATGGCTATCTGCACAGTTTCAAGACCGACTTGGGTGACACAGACGTCATAAAAGTTGGAATTTCCAATGAAGTCGGCAACAAAAGGCGTTTTTGGATGATTGTAGACGTCTCGGGGTTTTCCTTCTTGTACTATCTTACCCTTGTTCATGACGATGACACGGTCAGGAATGCTGAGCGCTTCCTGTTGGTCGTGCGTCACATATAAGACAGTTATGTTGAGCGTTGCCTGAATTCTCTTTATTTGTGCCCGAGTTTGGATACGTAGTCGAGCATCAAGATTGGAGAGAGGCTCGTCAAACAAGAGAATCTTTGGCTTGAGAACCAGAGCCCGTGCGAGTGCGACACGCTGTTGCTGGCCGTCAGAGAGTTCATCGGGAAACCGGTTCTCTACCCCAACGAGGTTGAGCATCTGGCACATCATCGCCACATCATGACCAATAATGTCCTCTGAAAGATTTCGAGCCCTGAGCCCATAGGCAATATTCTCAAACACATTGAAATGGGGAAACAACGCATAATTCTGAAACACCATGGGGATGCTACGATCCTGTGGCCCAAGACTGGTAATGGTTTTTCCCTCAAGCAAGACATCTCCCTCGGTGGGTTTAAGGAATCCTGCTATGATTCGCAACAAGGTACTCTTCCCACAGCCGGAGGGTCCGATAAGAGCAACAAACTCCCCTTCGGATATCTTACAAGAGACTGAAGTCACAGCTTGGACAGAGCATGACTTGGAAATATGATAGGTCTTGCTGATTGCCTTTAGCTCGAGAAAAGCTGAAGAAGGTTCTTGGGATGAAATCATGACGAGAAAAGGCTCCTTTTCCCACTATGATACACTAATTGAACAATTACAGACCAGCGAAATACAGATAAGAATGAACATCCGGTTACTTTTTGATACTTCAAACTCTGACTGTTCAATGCGAATCGTCACCAGTTCATGTATAGCATTTTCAAGAAGCTTTTTCTCGCTTCCTGTTGTTCAAATTTCTTGTCCGCAACATCATCAATCAATGGATACATGCAGAGGTTCCTCCATAGGGTTCAGAAATCTCGACGTCAATCTCCTGTATTGATCCAGCATCCTTACCACAGTATGAACATGTATTTTCATGTATTCCGTTCGAAATTCTCTGCAGAAAAATGAAATATAACCAACGCAGAATCCCGACTTGACTGTATCCTGACTTCATGACTTAAAACTGCCGATTTATTCCAAAACCTTAAACCCAGGAGCGGGAACACCGTTTTCTGGGTTTTCTTATCTTATATATTTGTCCACTTAGAAGCATACAAAATGCTTGTACA
>Ga0334898_1000529_pt1 | contig 58733 bp, 54 predicted proteins | sample GraSluR3_MG_10_FD_207228 | JGI IMG/M metagenome (GOLD analysis project Ga0334898, IMG submission 207228) | Sludge microbial communities from methane-producing bioreactor in Wageningen University, Netherlands - Granular Sludge_3_08-R3 | ecosystem: Engineered > Bioreactor > Anaerobic >... | reverse complement strand
CGACTCCATCCAAGTTTACAGACATATGGACATTGGTTCTGCCAAGGCATCGAAAGAGGTGCAGAATACCATTACTCACTATCTCATTGATGTGCAGGACCCATGGGAGCAGTTTAGCGTAGGTGATTTCATCTCCTATGCAGACAAGGCATGTGAAAAAATTCATCAGGAAGGAAAAATCCCCATCATCAGCGGGGGAACCGCCTATTACTTCAAACATTTCCTCTATGGTCTCAGTGAAGCCCCTCCAAGTGATGAGGCTGTTCGTGCACAGGTTTCTGCGCTGATTGAGTTACATGGAAACGAGTGGGCGTTTCGGCGTCTCTCTGAGGTGGACCCCGTCTCAGCTGAGCGAATTCATCCCAGTGACATGTACCGGGTAAGCAGAGCTTTGGAAGTCTATGAGGCAAGTGGTAAACCCTTGAGTAGTTTTTCACTTCCTGCCGAGCCACGGTATGGTATGCACCCGTTGGTCATCGGTTTGGCGCGCGATAGTGCTCTACTCCGTAGCAGGATTGGCCTTAGGATCAAGAAGATGTTCGATGAAGGATTGGAAAATGAGATTCAGGGGCTCCTGAGAATGGGCGCCGAGAGCTCCTGGCCTGGGTTGCAAGGAATCGGATACAAAGAGTTCTTTCAGGCGATGGAGCACGGTGAGTGGTCTCGTTCCATTATTGCAGACCAGATAGAAAGAAACAGCCGCTTCTATGCGAAGCGGCAGATGACGTTTTTTAAGAGTTTTTCTGAAGTCAAGTGGATGGATCCTGCAGATAAGCAAGCAATACTCACTGAGATAGCGCAGTATTGCTGTTCTTGACATAGGTTTCCACCATCAGCTTTTCCAGTGGTTGAACCGAGGCGTTCCCTATATCGGTAATTTCATACCATCCTTTCTCTCCCATTTCAACAGAGAATTCCTGCTGCAGCTCATAGGTATAGACCGGAGTAGCCGTTATATTCTGCTCAGGTTCCTCATCGGTATATGCATAGGGAGTGTACATTATCCCCGTTGCACGATACCTGTTATGTCCTATCTGCTCAATGGATAGATTGGTAATCCCATAGATGAAGGTTCCCCTCAGAATTGGAGGTTTACCCTCTGCAATCCAGTCATTGGGATCAACCTGCGTATTGATACCCTCATATGCTTGTCTGGTCTGACGGGTTACATAGAGGTTGGTGACTTCCATCGATGATGGATTCTTCACTCCTTTTGCAAGAGATGCCTCCATTTTCTCCAAACTCAGCTCATTCATGCTGTCATAATACGCTTCAATGATCTGCGTCGGTCCCATGCCTGCGGTATAGGGAGGTTTACGTGATTCCTGTATTCGGGTGGTGGTAAACCAGCTTACAGAGATGACCACAGCTGCAATCGTAATGACCAGCCAACCTTTCTTTCTCCAAAAAATTCGTCGTTTTGCCCGTTTGTGCTGTCCGTTCAAAAATGAAGCACAAGCTTCGATGGCTGTGAGAGACTCCCTGCTTTGTACCGTTTCAGTAGCATCCAGTGTCCATTGCAAGGATTCTGTCTGGGAAAGGAACCAGGACAACGCCTTCTGCGGCTCCTTGTTTAAGACTGCATCCCGCTGTTTTGTCAAACTCAGGGAAAGGGTGCGGTCGATGAACTGTACCGTAGATTGCGGGAGCGCTATTCCTGTATAGGCCAAGGGGAGGGCTCTGAAAGAGTCCTCCCTGCTGTCTTTATCATAGAATGGGGGAAAACCCAGTGCTGCATAGTAGAGAAGACTTGTCATCTGGTCACAGAGAGTGAAAGGTTGATGCAGTCCATGATGCACCCATGAAGAGCTATGGAAGTAGCGTGTCTCTTCATCACTGCAGGAAGCAAACAGGTCTGCCAAATCCTGTGGAAGGATCAACAATCGACCATCTTCTATGCCCCAGACTCTCCAGAGAGGGAGAATACCACTTGATAAATCCAAGAACGAGTAGGGCAGGGCTTCTAATGCACGTGCGAGATCCCGTACCAACGTGAGGGCTTGGTCACGCTTTCTGGTGGCAATGTCTGAGAAGGGGAACAATGGCAGTGGATCAAAGTAGAGACAACGTTCACCTTCCACTACGCTTAGGCCTTTCCAATACCATTTGGTAAGTGTTCCATCCTCATAGATGTAACCACATGCTTTTTCTCCTTGTAGGAGGTAGGATGGAAGATCCATCGATTGGGGACCAATTATGATGCACTGCATCATCTGTCCATCAATTTCACAGGGAAAGGTTCGACTCACCTTATACATGTATAGCTCCTTGGTATGCACTGATGTGCCAAACATGTTTTTCCTTCGTAACGTTTTGGTTGCTGAGTTCAGGTTGTTCGCCCATCTTGTCAAAGTACCCACCAATGCTCCATTTCCCAGGGAGGGAACCGAGTTGGCGGAGAGCTTCCAAGCTCGAAATGTTGCAACTGCTTATCCTCTCTCCTTTCCTGTTCTCCAGCAGGCTAGTACCTGTTTGTAAGCGGGAAATGAAAGTCTTAGCATCCTCTTCCGCCTGCGGAGAAGGCAGCAGCGCATTTGCATTTGCTGAAACGATGAACAGCACGTGCTTCTCTTGCTCTAGAACCGATTCAAGAAGCTTGTGATACGTTTTCATTTGTTCATTGGTACATGAGGAAGCAAGAATGGGAAGCACGGGAACATCACCAAAGTAGCTGTGTACCATGGGCAGAGTCAGTTCAAGGGCAGGTTCCTCAATCAGGTAACTGTCTTCCTGAGTAAAATAGGGGGCATAGGCTACAGTGAGGTCCTTGATCATAGTGGTTGCAAAACGATGATCTCTCCCTGCTATGGTTATCCCTTCCTGTTCACTGGTAAAAAGAAAAGCCGGTGCATCCGCTTCCAGTATTTCTTGATGTAAAGGACCAAGAAAGACAATCAAGGAAGGTTTCAGGTTTCCTGCAACTGAGAAACTTCTATGCAAGGCTTCCAGAGAAAACTGGTAGGCTGCATGTGGGATGAGAATTGCAGAGGGAAGGGAGCGGAGATATGTCTCTGCTGTACGTTTTTCCGTTGCTTGGGAGAGTACTTCTCTGTCTTCCGGATAGAAAATCATGTGGTGGTGACTGTCAAGCATGCTCATGTCCTAAAAGTAATCGTGAAAGTCTCCCTTCGTCCAGTGTAACGGTCAAGTTTTTCTCCTGGGTTGGGAGAACCAAACCGGTTTTCCCTCCCTTAGCCCTCCTCAGATGTTTTACCTGAGTATAATACAGATCTGCACGACCTTGATTTTTTGCTTTGCTGAATACTACCGCAAGGTTTGCTGCGTCGAGCAAAACGTCTAGAGGCACACTCTTCCCTCTGATGTATTTGATGAACACATACCCTCCTGGGACATCACGGGTGTGCATCCAGTAGTCATTTCCTTTTACGTAATGACGAAGCAGTTCGTCGTTTTCCTTTGCATTACGGCCGACAAGAAGGGTGAACGCACCACTTTGAATGGTAAGGCCCGGACTTTGTTTCTTTTGTTGTTCACTTTCAGCGCTCGCTTCAAGTTCCTTTTTCAGGCTTTTTATTGCCTGCAACTGGTCACGGTTGGGATCAAGCAATGCTAAAAAGTGTCTTTCTCTTTGGGCAATAAGTGCTTTGGTCTTCTCAACCTCTTGTATGGCATTCTCATGGGTTTTTTTTGCTTTTTGATACTTCTCATAATAGAGAGAGATATTCTCTCGAGCGAGAATCTTCTCATCCATAGGTATGGTTAGCGGTTCTCCAGTCTCCCAATCTTCCACCGTTATCTCTTCCATCGTACCCTCGAGCATATGCTGGTTGGCACTGAGCAGGTCTCCAAACTTCTTGAAATGCAAGAAATCCTGGGTTGCGGCACTGGTGCGGATGAGACTGTTGAGTGTGGTATTCAGGCTCTTGAGCTCCCGTTCCATTGTACGTTCCACTCGTTTGACCAGTTCTTCCCTGGTTATGGTGTTGCTCTGTTCCCCATAGGCTTCCTCGATCTGTTCATTAAAGGAACCGCCGGTCCTCTGCCTGACAAGAAATGGTTTTCCTTCTTCTTTACGCGGTTCAGGAAGCACGAAAGGCTGCCCACTCTGTTCTTCTCGTCCAGGACGTCTGTAGAGCAGATCGAGTAGGATGTCCTGTGCATCGGTAACCAGAATGTTTGCACCTGGTCCGCTGTAGAACCGTAGGTAGAGATTCAGTATGGTGCCATGGTTGTCCATGCGTAAGCGCACGATACGGTCGTAGGGCTGTTGGTAGACCGATTCCACCTTCGCTCCCTCCAGGTTTGCACGACAGAACTGAATGAAACGTTGGAGCTTTGCGGTCTTTCCCATCTGGTTTGCACTGATGGGTTTTTTGAGCTCATGGAGTCGGCTGAAGGGAGTCCCTACCTCGGTATACAACGTCCATTTCCCTGCTTCTGGATGATAGAAGTGCCAACTGAGAGAGTGAAAATCATGCTGTGTTGTGTGTTGCAGCGAACTGCCCACTAGGGGTAGCTCCTCTAGAATGAGCGCTATCTCACGCCAGTTGAGACTCATAGGAACTCCTGACCTGCTCATAGGCAGATTTTATACCTCCGGCAAGGTAGAAGGATCCACAGGTAAGAATTGCTCCTTCCTTTGCCGTAAGAGAAAGTGCTTCTTTCAATGCTTCAAGATTGTCTTCAATCAAGAGAATCTCATAGTGCTCGTTTCGCTCATCAGCAAGTTGCAAGAGAAGCTCATGCAATTGCTTGATGTCACTCTTCTTGAAGGTACCTGGCTTGCTGATGATGATTCTTTGGAAGTGGTCAAGCAATAGAGAGAGCATGTGGGTATGATCCTTGTCCTCCAATGCACCGAAAATGACCGTATTCTCCTTGGTTGGGTGAAGGCTGGAGAACGAGGAGAGCAGAGCTTGCAGGGAACGAGTGGTATGTGCACCATCTATATAGATGCAGGGGGATTTTGAGAGCTGTTGGAATCGACCTGGTATCTGGTTTGCTTCAATGGCAGGAAGCATGGATTTGTCAAAGAGCCCCAGTGTTTTCAAGACCAACATTGCAAGTGCACTGTTCTGTGCCTGGACCAGTCCCCGCATGGAAAGGCAGAGGTGTTCTTCCTCCCCATTCATCCACCGGTAGTGAACGTGTTCCCCGTCGCCGGTGGTGCTACTTGTCAGTGAACTCAGATAGTCTTTGAGCAGGTAGGGTGTGCTTTGCTGGGTTTTTGCTTCAGCCAGGAACACTTCCAATGCTTCTCCTTCTTCGAGTCCGATAAATACAGGGACCTGTTGTTTGATGATTTTACTCTTCTCAGAGGCAATTTCCCTAATGGTGGAGCCCAGAATCTTGGTATGTTCCAGCTCAATGGGACAGAGAACACTAGCCTCGGGGATGATGGTATTGGTTGCATCAAGACGACCTCCGAGGCCTGTCTCGATAACCGCCCAACTACAGCCACTGTTCTTGAAAAGCAGATAGGCATAGGCAGTGAAGAGTTCAAACGTGGTAGGATTGGTCTCTCCCCACTCATCCCTGAAAGAGAATCCTTCAATACTGTCTACTAACTCCTGTCCTGTTGATACGAGCAAGGCTTCCTCAAAGAACGTCCCACTCAACGTGAACCGCTCACGGTAGTCGACCAAATGCGGGGAGAGGTAAAGACCTGTTTTATAGCCTATGGCGGTCAGAGCACTTGCCAGGTAGCTTGCTGTTGAGCCTTTGCCTTTTGAACCTGCAAGATGAATTTTCTTGAAGGACCTCTCAGGATTGCCCAAGTGTTCCAATAGGCAATGCATCCTATCAAGTCTATATGTACGAGTGGTGTAGTGGGTTGTTTGCTTCTCGAGGTTGGTAAACCGTTCGGTGAAGCGAATTACATCTGTAAAGCTGGAAATTTGCATGCTGGAAACTACCTCGATTGTCACTGTAGACGGTAAGGGCCTTGTTGGTCAACGCAGTGAAAACCTGTAAAAATCATCATATGCGTTGATAGTAACCCCAAAAGTTTCTGCAAGGATTCCGCTACTAACTGCATTGTGTGGGATTCCATCAAATACCACTGTTTGCTGGTCGATAAGGATAATGCGACTTGCAATTCTCAGAGCCTCTGAGAGGTCATGGAGGGAAGCAACAACACAGTGCCCTTCTGCTGCCAATTCTTGTAGGAGATGATGGATCATGTACATCTGAGAGATATCCAGATGAGCGTCCGGTTCATCGAATAGCAGGTATCTTGCCTCCCTCGCCAGGGTCATTGCAAGGAATGCCCGTTGTTGGTATCCTCCGCTCAACTGTTTCAGCGGTGTATTCATCACATGCTGAAGTTGCATTCGTGCAACAGCATTATCAATGGAGCGAAGATCTTGCTCATCCAATTTCCTGATAAACCCTTGATACGGGTAGCGGCTATGGGCGAGCAAGGTTTGTGTGTCCATCTCTGGGATCTCATGACGCTGTCCATGGTAGGCGATCATCCGGGCAAGGTGCCTTGGTTCATAGACGGAAAGTGGTTTTCCATCAAGCAGTAGAGTCCCCTGCTTTTCGGGAAGCAATCCTGCTATGGTTTTCAATAATGTCGATTTTCCACTTCCATTCAAACCCAGCACCGCCACCAGCTCCCCTTGCTTGAATGAGAGGGAAATGTCCTTGATAACGGTTTTTTCCGGGTAGCCTCCCCAGAGGTGATGTGTCTCAATCATATCTGTAGCCCCTTCTATGCTTGATGAGAACAATGAGAAAAAATGGCCCTCCGAGGGCCGAAAGCACAATGCCAACCGGTAACTCGTAGGGGGCAAACAGGAGCCGTGACAAGGTATCAGAAAAAAGTGCGATACAACCTCCAAGTAATGCGGTAAAAGGTAGATGAAGTGTATTGTGGGTAGGGATCATCCGCCTTGAGAGATGGGGTACCAACAGACCGAGAAATCCTACCAATCCACAAAGACTTATGGCGAGGGCACTGAGTATTGCACTCAAGGCCAAAAGCAAGAGACGAACCCTGTTTACCCTGAGTCCCAGCGAGGATGCGCACTCATCCCCAAGGCTAAGCATCGTCAATGGTCGAGTCATTAGGCAGGCAGCGAACATGGTGCCTAAAAGAAAGGGTGCAAGCAACGAAAGTTGATTAGAGGTGATATGGGCAAAAGAGCCAACAAGGAAGTCAATTTTTACCGTGGCAAGATCAGGGAATACTGTCAGCAATGCATCACTGATTGCCCCTAATACTGTGGATAATGCAATTCCACTGAGAATGAGCGTAAGCCGGCTGAAGCGATACATGGCTGCAAGAGAAAAGACCATCAAACTGCCAACGAGTGCACCAACAGAAGAGAAAAGCGGCAAGAGCTGAGCAAGCGACGGAAAAATGAGCGTTCCTAGTAGTGCCGAGAGCGCCGCTGATGCGTTTATACCCAAGAGGCTTGGACTAGCCATGGGGTTGTTCAAGGTCTGTTGCAACAAAGCCCCCGAGAGGGAGAGCGCACTGCCACAGAGTAGTGCGGAAGCAATACGCACCAGTCTCAAATGCATGATCATGGAGAGATTTCCCCCAGTATGAAAATCAGCAATCAGCCCAGAGAACATCGCTTCTGGAGAGAGGGCGATAGCACCCTTGCAAAGTGAGTAACTTGCACCAGCTAATACAATACAACCCAGCACAACAAGTTTTCCTTTACAAGAGAGAGGTAAGATATGCATAACTATCATCCCATCTTTGGTTTGGTTTATACCCGAACAACTCCTTTGGCAGGAGATGCACCTGTCCCCTCTTGATTGCCTCTACCCCTGAGAGAATCGGGTTATCGCAGATCAGTGTTTGTAGTTGTGTTTCGGCAACTGATACATCTCCCATGGGAACAACCAGGATCACTGTAGGGTCCTCTTTCAGGATTATCTCCCAGCTCAGTTGATCGAGAAGGGAAGGGTATTGGTCAGAGAGTGTCTCAATCTCTAGGTCGCGAAGCATGGCCCCTACCAGGGAACGTTCATCAAGCGCTTTTACCTTGGTGCTGTGGGCTCTGAGCAAGAGAACTCGTTCTTCTTGAGGAGGGGAAAACGATGAAATGATTGATGCAGCGCGTGTTGCTGTCTTTACACCCTGTTTCTGATAAGCTTCTTCATTTCCGGTTTTCTCGCAACACCACTGTAAGGCTTCCAGATAGTGTTCCAGTGTATCAAGGTCAAAGGTCTTGCACGCTATCTGGAACGATTCTAGTTGGCCCTTGATGCTCTGATGGCTTGCAAGATGTGGGGAGAGCAAGACCAAGCCCGGTTCAAGGGAAAGAATCTGTTCGATGCTGGGATTTTTTACCGTACCCAGATTGATGCAATTCTTACCTACGCCTACGGGGTGTTCATGGAAAGCATCATCGGTAGTGGCTGCCACGTCCCCCCCTGAAAGCAACCAAAGCTCGGCTAGGGAGGATGAGAGTGCAACCACCGTCATCTCACGTTCAGCTTGGATGGAGGAGTGCGCTTTTGTACCGCATGAGACAAGCAGTACCATGAGTAAAGGCACTATCCACTTATACAGTTTCATGCAGTAACCTCACTGTATGGTCCATCCCCAGGCGTTCCACCACGGATGCAAAACGTTCTCCTGGTCTTCCTGCTTCTTTGTACAGGTTCAATATTCGGGTGATCAGAGGGAAGAGCTGTGCTTCGCTATACAAAGAGGGGAGAGCTGTCCCGTATCGTTTCTGCTTTCCCCACCGGCCTCCAAGATACATCTTGTAGCATGGCTCTTCTCCGATAATTTTTCCAAACGGGCAGGTATCGAGGCATCGGCTGCAGTTATTGCAGAGGTTGCGGTCAATACAGCGTTTTCCATCCTCAAGGTGCTTGATTGCACCCATTGGACAGCTCGACTCACTGAGGCAGCGTCTGCATGCCTTGCATTCAGAATCCAAATGCATCACTTTCTGTCCTACGATTCCCAGGTCATTGAGCTCAGGTTTGATACAACTGTTTGGGCATCCCCCTACTGCTATCTTGAATTTATGGGGTAGGGGAACTTCGTGCCAACCTTCATAAAACGTTGTGTGGATTCGTTGTGCAAGGCACTGGGTATCTACCAGTCCATAGATGCATTTACTTCCCTTGCATGCCACAACAGGTCTTACTTTTGCTCCTGTTCCGCCGGTTGTCAGCGAAAGGGAAGCAACCTCATCTCGGAAGGCTGGGATACGGGAGTAGGGAATCCCGGGAATCTCAATGGTGAGCCTACTTGTGAGGCTGACCGTCCCATTTCCATAGGTTTCGCTCAGGTGTGAGAGGTGTGAGAGCATCTCTGCGCCCATTGTTCCATTACCTGTGATGATACGGGCAGAAAAATCCTCTGTTCCTCGATTATGCAGAAACCCCTCTGCCTTCAATGCTTTGATTGATTGTTCTGTAATTGTCATCGTTCCTCCAGATTGTGTTGCAGTCTAGAAAGGAACTGGTATAAAGTAAATAATGAAAAATTTATGTATTATATAGGTAAAAACAAATGACCATACGTGATCTTTCCATTTTCATCGCAGTAGCGGAGCAACTCTCCATGAGCAAGGCAGCAGAGAAGCTCAACCTTGCCCAACCAACGGTCAGCGCTGTAATAGGCTCCCTGGAGAGGGATTATGGAGTGTTGCTGTTCGATCGATTGGGAAGGGGACTTCATCTTACTGATGAAGGAAGGTTTCTCCTCTCTCGCTCCCGATCAATTGTAGGCATGGTTGATACCCTCGAAAGTGAGCTTGGAGCGTATACGCGGATTCAGACAATCAGGATGGGGGCAACAATTACTGTCGGTAGCACGATTCTAGCAGATCTCATTTCCCGATTTGAAAATGAAAATCCACTTATACGAGTACATGTACAAGTTGATAACACCAAAACCATCGAGAGGCAATTGCTGGATGGAAGCTTGGATCTGGCTCTGATAGAGGGAATGGTGCAGAGCAAGTCACTTCTCTGTACTCCTTGGTATATCGATGAGTTGATTGCTGTATGTTCAAAGCACTTCCCTGCCCCTTCAGAGCTTAGCTTGGGAGCATTGAGTGAATATCCCCTCATCCTCAGAGAGGAGGGAAGTGGGACAAGGGCCCTGTTTGTTGGGTTGTTGCAAGAGAAGGGAATCCCCTTCGAAGAAAAGTGGTCATGTCACAGCAGTGATGCCATATTAAGTGCCACCTGTGCCGGCCAGGGAATTACTGTCATTTCCAAACGTCTGGTGAATCATTTGATCGAGGATGAGACACTTAGGGAATTAGTGTTGCAGGATGTGAAACTGAATCGGTTCTTCTCGTTGGTTCATCACAAGGACAAGATCTTTACTCCATCAATGGAAACATTATTGCATCTGCTGAAATGTGATATGATAAACGGTGAATAGTGCATTACATATTTACATATTGTGAAAACTTGTCACAATAATCTTGATTTTTCATGATGCTTCTGCCTATAGTATAAAAAGATTTTGAATTAAAATCGTAGAGAGGAGGTTTGGGCGATGGCAACACACAAGAAAGATGAGAAACCTTGGGATTTTCTTGAGGCTTATAGGGGTAAGCAGTTCAAAGGGACATGGCCTACTGTGGTGGAGATGTTCGAAATCTCAGTAGAACGATTTCCCGATAACAAGTGTTTTACCGCCTTCGTTCCAAAACCAGAGACATTCACATACAAGGAAGTACACGAATATGTCTTATCGGTTGCAGACTATCTTGCTTCCAAGGGTGTGAAGAAAGATGACAAGATTGCCGTAATCGGAAAGAACAGCCCTGAATGGGCTATTGCATATCTGGGGATTCTCTTTGCTGGTGCTATTGTGGTACCACTGGACAACACCTTGAGCAACAAGGATATGTTCACATTCATGAAGTTTGCTGAAGTAAAAATTCTCTTTGCAGATGCTGACCGCGTGAAGGTGTTTGATGCGGAGAACAAGCTCGGTTTAATTGACCGCATTAGCTTGGAGCCGGAAGGAACACTGCCCTTTGTTCTGGATATCAAGGCGGAGCCACAGAATCGTCACAAGGCAGAGAGTGAGGACACCGCCGCAATTCTTTTTACCAGTGGAACCACGGGTACTCCAAAGGGTGTTATGCTGAGCCACCGCAACATGGTTGCAGACTGTTACCTTGCACAGGGTAATATGAAGTTGTATCCCACTGATGTGTTCTATGCGATTCTACCAATCCACCACTCATACACCATGATGGCAGTCTTCTTTGAGGCCATAAGCACAGGTGCTTCCATTGTTTTTGGCAAGAAATTGGTGATTAGCCAAATGTTGAAGGAGCTGAAAGAAGGCGAGGTCACGATGTTCCTTGCTGTTCCGATGCTCTTCAACAAAATGATTGCCGCTTTGATGAATGGCGTGAGAGAGAAGGGCATTGTACTGTATGGAATCATACGGTTCCTGATGGGGATCTCCGGTGTATTGAAGAAGGTTTTCAAGGTGAATGTCGGTAAGAAGATGTTTGGTTTCCTCCTTAAGAACCTCTCCCTTGATACAAACCGTATCTGCATTAGTGGTGGCGGTCCGCTTCCTGCCTCCACCTTCAAGATGTTCAACCAGCTCGGAATTGATTTCGTGCAGGGCTATGGTCTTACTGAGACCAGCCCGATCACACACCTCAATCCCGTGGAAGCGTACATTGAGAGTTCAGTAGGAAAGAAACTACCCCAGACAGAGGTCAAGATTGTGGACCCGGATGCTGATGGCAACGGAATAATCTATATCAAGGGACCCATGGTCATGCAGGGGTATTACAACAACCCTGAAGCAACAGCTGAGGTGCTTGAGGATGGTTGGCTCAATACCGGTGATGTTGGTTACCAGGATGCAAAAGGGTATCTCTACTTGACCGGTAGGGCAAAGAACCTCATCGTAACCGAGGGAGGCAAGAATGTGTTCCCTGAGGAGATTGAGGACCACTTCCAGCTCTACAGCGAGATTGACACCATCTGTGTGCTTGGGTACCTCATTGACAAGAAGAGCAAGAGTGAAGGGATTAGGGCTCTCATTTATCCTGATGAAGGGTACCGTAACACTATGCAGAAGGAGCATGGTGATTCAGCCAAGGAGAAAATCGAAGAGCGGATGCAGCAGATTGTAAACGAGGTGAACAAGGGGTTGCAGTCCTACAAGAAGATTACTCGTGTCACCGTGGTTGATGAGCCGATCGAGATGACCAGTACCAAAAAAATAAAGCGCTTCTTAGTTGCACAAAAGTACAAGGACTAGGTATAGTACTTGCTATGAATAGCAGTGTTAGAAATTTCCTTCGGTCGCAGGCACACTCCCTGAAGCCCATTGTCATGGTGGGCAAGGATGGTGCTGACGACCGTGTAGTGTCCGCTCTGAACGAGGCTTTATCCAGTCATGAACTGGTGAAAGTTAAATTTCAGGCGCACAAGGATGAGATGCGAGCTCTCTGTGAGTTGTTGGCTCAGAAGACGGACAGTGATTTGATCAGCAATATCGGCTTCATTGCTACGTTTTACCGCGATAGCGAGGGGCATCTCATGCATATTCCCAAGGAGCTTTCCCGAAAGGGTGAGTAGATTGGGTATCGTACTCGAAGGCAAGGCTGTTTCCCTGGGAAGCAGCCTTCTTTGATATGGAAAGAAAAAGCAGGCCCGCATTCCAACGGAAGCAAAGCCTGCACTAGAGAAAATCCACCAGAAGGTGGTACCCTATTGGTATCACAGCTTTCTGGTGGAAAGCAAGTGGTCAGGCAACAGGACCTCGATAACAATTGATTGATAGAGCATCACAAACCTTATACAGCAAGGGAATTCTATTCAGTGTTGATTCTTGATTCTGTGGGTTCCATAAACGTTCAGCCAATACCATCAACCGAGGGAAGAGCAAGTATTCTGCTTGCTTTCCACTGGTGATCTTCTCGGTCCATAGATTTCCTTGACTTCCCAGTACACGCCCTCGAGCAGTTTCGTCCTGCAGTCCTGCAAGGGGATCGAACTGAGCTACCTGGGAGATACTGCTAACCCCAAGATTTCCCATCTCTTCCACGTCGTCGGTATGTTGGTAATCAAAATAACATCCATCGGTATTTGGGCACATGATTACCTCATGTCCACGCTCACTCGCCTCGATACCTCCTGCAACCCCACGCCATGACATGACGATCAAGTCCTGTGGGAGGCCGAGAGATTCGGTGCCTTCAAGGACCTCATCCCAGCCGATTGGACGCTTATCTGCCTTGCTTACCATCGCGCAAATGTTACTGGTCATCCAACTCTGCAGTTCCTTTTCGTTCTTTAAGCCTGCTTCTTGCATTCGTTTTTGGCATTTGGGGCAGGATTCCCAGGCAGTATGAGGACATTCATCACCCCCAATGTGGATATAGGGGTCACTGAAGAGCGCAGCCATCTGTGTAATGGCATCCTCCAGAAATTCCAGAACCTTGTCATTCCCTGCACAAAGTACTTCATCAAATATGCCCCAGCGATCCTGGACTTCGTAGGGGCCTCCACTGCATCCAAATTGAGGATATGCTGCAAGCAGAGAGGAAACATGACCTGGGGTCTCTATTTCGGGAACAACCACCATATAGCGAGCATGGGCATAGGCTTGGATGTCCAGGATCTCCTCCTTGGTATACAATCGACCGTAATTTCTTCCATCGGTGTACTGCAACAAGGTCCGTTTGCTTGCAACCTTCTCCAATTCCGGCCAACCCTCGAGAGGGATTCTCCACCCTTGGTCGTCACTCAGGTGCCAATGGAAACGATTGAGATGATACAGTGAGGCAATATCAATCAGTTTCTTTAGGAATGTTGGGCTGAAGTAGTGCCTGCTGCAATCAATCATAAACCCCCGCCAAGAAAAAGAAGGAGAATCCTCAATGAAACAACAGGGAATCCTGTGATCCGATGTGTAGGAGAGGTTTCTGAGTGTGGAGAGGCCGCGGAAGGCTCCCGTCTCCTCACTTGCCTTGATTACTACCTGAGTTTTCCCAATGGAGAGGCTATATCCTTCACTTGAAAAACCTTCTGCCTGCTTGACCAGGATATCTTCACCACCAAGGCGTATTTGCAGGAGGGTTGTAGCGGTATTGAGCAGATTCTTGAATACTGAGTCGACAGCGATGGTAATTCCATCGTGGAAGCGAAAGAAGCCTTCATGGTCTTCTACAGTTCGTGGCATGGGGAACAGAAGTTCACTTGCTTTAGGGGTATGTGTTTTTACCATGACTTTGTCCTACCATGGCTGGAGGCTCAAGTCAAGTACAAAGCTTGTACAAACTAACTGAATTATTGCTTGACAGCAGGAATAGGCGGTGGTACGCTTAGTTTGTACAGAGAGCGAACAAACAAAAACAGAAAGCTTACATACGTGGAGTATACAAAACCAGCATGAGAATCAACAACAACAATTTTCAGAAAAACGCAAATACTTCCTTGGTTGCTCAGTTGATCTGGAAAAGTCCAGGCATCAGCAGGGTTGATATTGCAAGAGAACTAAACCTTTATCGCTCTACCGTTACCAATATCATCAGTGCACTTATTGATGATGAGGTAGTCTATGAAGGAGAAGAAGGAAGTGGGGTGAGCAGGGGAGGAAGGAAGCCGATTCGCTTGAAGCTTAATGAGCGTTTTGGCTGTGTCGTTGGTTTCGATATCCAGCCTTCGCACTATCGGGCAGTCATTCTGGACATAACCGGGGGTTTGCTCTATCAAAGCAAAGGTAAATTGCCGGAAGTTGGATTTGATGAAATACTTACTTTCTTGATGGATCTAGTTCTAAAGGAAATTAAAAGACTCTCCATTCCATTGCTTGCTGTTATTGCTGGAATTCCCGGTATTGTGAATGCTGAGGATGGCATTATCCTCTATGCAGAACCCTTTGGGCTTAAGAATTATGATTTCTACGATTTCTTTGCAAAACGCTATGATGTACTTGTGTTTGTAGAGAATGATGCAAACTGTACTGCTTGGCTGGAGATGACAATCAATAGAAATGTGAATCTTGGTGATTTCATGTGCATGATTGCAGATTACCATGAAGGTAACTACCAGTTTGGTGACCGTGCGGGTATCGGCGTTGGTATTGGACTCTCTATTGGGGGCAAAGTATACCACGGTTCGCATCATAGCAGTGGTGAGATTTGTACGCTGAGCTGGAGAGGGCACAACAAGGGGCAAACTGGTTTGCCTGAGGACCTCTTGATCAAGTCGGTCTCTGACGAAACAGCTTGGAAGACCTTCATGAAGGATCTTTTCAGCTCCCTCGTCCCCATTCTCTCTGTACTCGATCCTCGGGTCTTTTTCGTTCATGGAAAACCATTCAGTGATGAAACCAGAATCAGAGAATTTCTCAAGGAGGAGTGTCCGCAGTTCCTTGCTGTCATGGACAAGATTGGATGTAAACTGCTTTTCGATACGAAAGATGAATTTGTGGTGGCAAAAGGAGCTGCGACCATGTTCCTGCAGAAGTTGTTTGCAGTACCAGAGCTTTCAGAAATAGAGAGTCGTACTCATTTTGATTGGGAGGATGTCATCGACCAAGCCTATCCTATGAAAAAAACGTATGAAAAACCAAGAATGGAGGTTATACATGCCTAAAGCACATACGCTGGCAGATGCGAAACGGGAGCAGAGAAGGGCCTACTGGACCTTGGTGCTTCCTGGTTTTCTCGTCTACATTTCAGTTATGGCATTCCCCACGATTTTTTCAATTTTTCTTAGTTTGAGTGATTATAGCGGCGGTAAGCTTTTCGGTGGCAAACCGGTACATCTGGTAGGATTCAAGTGGTATCAGAACCTTTTCGCCGATGAATATTTCTATTTGGCATTGAAGAACAACATGTGGATTGTCCTGGTCTCTGTGTTCGGCCAAATCCCCCTTGGATTCTTTCTTGCCTATGTATTATACCGTGGAATTGTGAAATTCGCGGATTTCTTCCAGACCATGATCTATCTGCCTACCGTCATATCGACTGTTGTCATTGGTATTCTCTGGAAATCCTTCTTTGCCCCCTATGGTGCATTCCCTGAACTGGTACGACTCTTCAATCCTCAGTATGAATATGGGATAAGCAACCATCCAATGCTACCGGTTCTCTTTGTGATACTCTGGATGTATACCGGTATGTACCTGATTATTTTTATTGCAAATCTTCAGAAAATTGATAGCGCAGTCATTGAAGCAGCTCGTATTGATGGTGCGACTGAAGGGCAGACGCTTCGTTACATTATTCTTCCTGCACTTTCAGGGGTATTGGTAACCACGGCAATTCTCGCCATCAGCGGATCGTTGAAGAGTTTCGATCTGATTTTCGTCATGACCGCTGGAGGGCCGGCCAACCGTACCAGTGTACTTTCCATCTACATGTTCGATAAAGCCTTCAAGGGAGCTCCGAGATATCCCTTGGCCAATGCGATCAGTACTGTGATGGTAATCATCAGTTTTGTTCTTATCGGCCTGACCAAGTGGGCTGAGAGTAAGTTTGGGGGGAGAGAATAATCATGCGAGATGTCAAAGATACCCGCTCAACCCGAGCTAAAATCAACTTGGGATTAACCTATGCCGTTATGATTTTCTTTACCGTCATGGCAATCTATCCCCTGCTTTGGCTGGCGATGAACTCCTTTAAAACCACTACCGAGTTCCAGTTGAACAAGCTAGGGATACCCAGGGATTGGGTCTTGGTCAACTACAAAGATGCCTGGGTCAGAGGAAAGTTTCCCATTTTGATTCTCAACAGCATCATCTACACCGGTATTACCACGGTGGCAACACTGATATTCTCCTTTATGGCTGGATTTGCCTTTGCAAAGATTCCCAACAAGGCAACCAAGTATACTCATGGTTCCTTTGTTATTGGGCTGTTGCTTACCCTGCAGTCCATCATGGTACCGCTCTTTTTGATCATCAACTGGGTGGGGTTATACAACTCTCGTCTTGGTGTTCTCATCCCCTATATTGGTATAGCGATGCCGATGGGCATTTATTTGGGGACTGAATATATTAAGGCCATTCCTACGGCATTGGTTGAGTCTGCACGTATCGATGGGGCAACCTACATGAAGATATTCATATCAATCATCGTTCCCATGGCGGCTCCGGTCGGTGTGACCGTTGCCATCCTCACGGTCACTGGAACTTGGAATGAGTTCATGTTGATCAACATCCTCACCAGCAGTGATGCGCTGAAGAGCCTGCCGGTTGGCGTACAGAAGTTTGCAGGAGCACTGAGCAGTGACTTTGGAAAGCAATTCGCTGCATTGATGATTGGATTGATTCCAATGTTGCTTTTCTATATGTTCTTCCGCAAGGAAATTACCAAAGGGGTAGCCGCAGGCGCGGTGAAAGGCTGACAGATGGATTTGTTTGACAGCTGTCGATAGTGATGGTACCATTAGTTTGTACAAAGTATGAACTAAAGAATAGTGGTTGCTCCACATCTAGATTATGGTGTGGTGAAACAAGAACCGAGCGGGAGGAGAGACCTGCCGCAGGAAAGTAGGAAAAGTCATTAGGAGGTAGAAATGACTGGTTTAAAGAAAATTTCCGTATTGGCGCTTGCGCTGCTGATGGTAGTAACATCAGTTTTTGCACAAGGTACCAGGGAAGATGCATCCGCATCTGGGAAAGTAGAGCTTACCGTATTGAACTACATTGACATGTCTGAACCAAACAGTGCCAATGAGATCAAGATGGTTTGGGACAAATTCGAGGAAGAGAATCCAGACATCAAATTGGTACGTGAGGATCTGTTCAACGAGCCTTTCCATCAGAAGACTGAGGCCTATGTTGCGAGTGGCCAACTTCCTGATGTTCTGTACATGTGGCCCAGTGGTCGTTCCACCAGCTTGCATACCACACACAGCGTGAAGGACTTGATGCCGTTCCTTGAGAAGGATGGTTTGGTTGACGATTACAACCCGGCAACTATTGCTCCCCAGTTCGCAGGATATCTTGCGGAGCTTCCCAACGGTATCACCACTACACACATGCTCTATGTGAATGCAAAGGTGCTTCGTGAGAATGGTTTTGATATTCCCAAGAGCTATGACGAGATGAAGGCAATGGTAAAGCCGTTGAAGGCAAAAGGTATCGATCTGATCGCCATGGACAACATGGATGCTTGGGTGATGCAGAGCTGTCTCTTCTCCATGGTAGTCGGACGCTATGGTGGTGTTGATTGGTATGATCAGCTCTCTTCAGGTAAAATCGATTTCACTGACGACTGGTTCGTAAAGTCTCTTGCATTGATTGACGATATGTACCGCTCTGGAATGATAAACAGAAACAGCTTGAGCAGCCCCTATGGCTCCTCACGTGGTAGTTTCGCAAGCGGAAAAGCTGCCTTCTACATTGATGGCGATTGGTCCACTGCATCCTTCCAGACTGATATCACCACTGGCAAGGCGCTTATCAGCCCAGAGTCCCAGCAGAAAGATTTTGAGCTCATGGTCATTCCCAACCTTCCTGGTGAAGTTATCAAGAACTCCAACAGTGGTGTTGTAGGAACTGGCTGGGGCATGAGTGCAAACATTCCTGCTGGCTCTGCCAAGGAAGCTGCCGCCTGGAGATTGATCAAATACTTGCAGGGTGAGTATGTCCAGACCTACCGCCTGACCACTGGTGCTTCCTTCCCCTCCAACCTTAAGGTTGATGTTGAAAAGGTTGTAGAAGAGAGGAATCTTGAACCGTTCATTGCCAAGAGAGCTGCGTACTATGCTGCATACACGCCGATTACCCCGGTTATCGATGGTGTCTTGCATAGTGATGTCTACAATGTTATCAATACTGGTTTGCAGGAAATCGGTCTTGGAGACAAGAGTCCTACACAGGTTGCATCTGAAGTCCAGAAGGCTTGGGACAGCTGGAAGAAGAACCAGTAAGTTTTTTAAGCATACAATGTAATGGGGGAGCCGTGAGGCTCCCCTGTTGTTACATCATCCCTGCTGTATTTTCTATGTGGCTCGAGTATGAATATGGTAGAGATCAACGGTGAAGTAAATCATACCCCTGCTTTTCAGCAGGGGTGAAAAGGGTTTTAGTGACTGCTGCTCCAGAGGTCATAGATTTTCAGTTTTTTCTTGAATTCTTCCAGAGTGACTTCACCCCGTGCCTTGAACGTTACAATCTTCTGTGCAGTAGGACGGATTGCGAACAGGTTGTCGCTGAATACACCGCTGATGCCCTCAGCTTCCAGGGCTACCTCGAAAGCAGGATAGGTGCAGCGTACCGTGACAGAAAAACCTCCAGCCGTTTTGGTTACTTCCTTCTTGATCTCAGGATTCCTCAGGTTGCTTCGTTTTGGCTTTTCTAGCATCAGTTGGTTTTCGATGTAAAGCTCATCGCTTTTGAGCTTGAGATAGATGAAGGTATTCTCCCTGTCTATATTCCGTTTTTTGTGGAGGTTGATGGTACACATATGCGTGCTGCTTTTTGCCTTGCAATCCATACGGTATTCCATCTTGCTCAGTTTCTTCCCTTCATAGGTGCAGAACTTAACCGAGAGTTTTGCATCCTTGATCTCTTTCGGCCCATCATTTACCACGTAGACCTCTACTATGCCATCTTCCTTCATGAAGGCGATGGGGAGGGCAGGACTGTAGAATCGTTTTGCTGCATAGTGGAGCAGTTTCCAATTTCCCCAATAATCTATTGAGGACCAAGAGGCAACAGGCCAATTGTCATTCAGTTGCCAGTACAGCGCTCCCATGCAGTGGGGCATGGTGGTTCTCCAATACTCGATCGCCATCTTCATTGCTTTTGCCTGCTGTACCTGTGAGAGGTAGAGCATTTGGGCGAAGGAAGAAGGGAAGCGGTAGTACCTGGTGAAGTTTTCCATAATGATGGAGTTGCCCCGCGGGTTTTTCTGGTGGTGTTCCATTACCTTGCTGGTAAGATTCCACATCTCTTCTGTGGCATAACTCTTTACGGTATCCAGGAGCGGGAAGCTCTGGAAGCCGAATTCACTTACAAAGCGTGGGTTGATGGAGTAATACTCCTCAAAGCTCTTTCCTTCATGCCAGACTGACCAGAAGTGCATATCTCCCTTGCTGTCATCATGCCAATTGTCCGAGTAGTCATTTTCTCCTGCACTCGGACTGCTCGGCCACCACTGCCTCTGGGGATCGAGTTCTTTGATAACCCTTCCTACCACTCCCTCATTGAGGCGGTCGTAATCGATGACGTAGCGAACATGGTTCTTGCGGGACTCCTCGTACCAGGAGATGGCACCGAGGTCCTCATTGTTTCCACACCAGAGGGCAAGGCTTGGATGATCCTTCAGTCTTGGCACCTGATAGCGGAGCTCTGCTTCTACACTGGCGAGAAATTCCGGGTTAGAAGGGTACATCGAACAGCTGAACATGCAGTCCTGCCAAACAAGAAGTCCCTTCTCATCACAAAGGTTATAGAACACATCCTTTTCATACAGCCCTCCGCCCCAGACGCGGATCATGTTCATGTTTGCATCAACACAGGACTGCAACAAATACTCATAGCGGTCGGCTGTCAAACGGCTTGGAAGAGCATCGAGAGGAATCCAGTTGGTACCTTTAGCAAAGATATCGCGTCCGTTGACGTTGAATACCATTGGCTTGCCACCATCTCGTTCTGTTTCAGTCCTTACCTGCAAGGTTCTGAACCCAATTCGTTTTTCTACCTTTTGAGTCCCAATCTTCAATTGCAGGGGGTAAAGCGTTGCCTTCCCTTCACCATTAGGCCACCATTGTTTCACCTGCTTACATTGAAGGCGGAACTCTATCCTGTTGAGACCTTGCTTCATCTTGGCTTTCCCTGTTTGTTCCACACCTGCAAGCGTGGCACTGCATGGGAGGCTTTGCTCCTGTTTTGCGTTGTAGATGACTCTCACTACTGCGTCCCATTGGTCTGTTCCCCGTTTATTGGTTTCACAGTTCACCTGTTCGATGATTCCTTCATCAATGAAGGAGATTTCAATCGGTTCGTAGACACCCATGGCAAGAATGCAAGGACCCCAGTCCCAACCACTGTGGCACTGACTCTTGCGTACCAGGTTTCGGTGCTTGGCACTGACCGGATACTCAGAGTAGGGAATTGGGTAGGGGAGTGTTTCTGCCACCTCCGTGGCTTTCTTCTCCGCACTGGTGAAGGTCAGATTAAGGGTGTTCTCTCCTGCCTTGAGTTTTCCTCCCAGATCAAAACGCCAACGACGGAACTGGTTGTCAGTGCTGCCGACTTCTTCCCCATTGAGATGAAGAGTGATGATGGTGTCTGCCATCTTGAGGGTAAGAATGGGACTTCCCTCAGCAAGTACTGACTTCTCTATGAAAAATGTCTTGCTCAGTACCCAGTCGTGTTGTCCAACCCACTGTATGTCCAGTTCCTGCTGGCCAACATAGGGGTCTGCTATTACATCAGCGTCCAGAAGGGCTGAGTGAATGTCGCCAGGGAGCGTACAAGGAATATATTCATGCTCTGTAAAATACGAGCAATGTGGGGCAATTGCTTTGCTATCCAAGGGGCTCAAACGCCAGATTCCATTCAAATTGAGTGTTTGCATGTTGGGTAAACCTCCAGAGCTGAGTATAGCATAGACGCCCTGTGAGTGGGGTGGAATTGTTCCCTTCTTCTCTTGTGGCTTGCAAATAAGGATCCTATACTGCAAGAAGAAATTCTAAGTTTGCCCAAGTGGAACGATTTCTTGAGGGAGTATGAATGCTGGATATGAAGGCTAATGCAAAGTTGCAATGGAGTTTAAAGGCTTTTGCACTGGCAGCTTTTCTGACCCTGCTCTTATTGCTTACTACCTATGGGCTCTACTCTAGTTGGAAGTCACAGTACATTGAAGAGCGAAAGCAACGTGCCCAGGCAGAACTTCTAAACCTACGTAAGAATTTGTTTCTGCTGCTTGGAAACCAGGAGATGTTCACTACCCTCTATGGTCTGCGACTTGAGGAGAGCTTGCGCGAGGGGACTGTGCCAAATCTGGAAGATTTTAGTTCGTATCTCACTGTATTGGAAGCAGAGAAACAGTCCTTTAGCTTTGCCACCCTCGCAATGGATGGTCTTATCATAGATCAATATCCAGAGGGAGGTGGGCGTCACGTTGGATTCGACCTGAAAACCCTTCCCCTGTATCGCCAGCATGTTGAACACCCCATGAGACAAGGCTCAGTTACCATAGACGGTCCCCTGTATCTGGATGATGGGAAACCCTATCTCGTATTTCGCTACCCACTCATGGTAGAGAACAAGCAAGCTTGGGGACTATTGAGCTTATATTTTGACATGGAGTCATTCCTCCTTGGTGCAGGTCTGGAAGACCTCTCTGAGCAATACCAATATCATTTCTCATTCTCCCACCTTGGAGGGGATGAGAATTACACATGGGGTGTTGAGAGCTTACAGGAGAACAATCCGGTTTCCATGATGTTCTCCTACTCGCTGTTGACTTGGAATATGGAAATTGCCCCTGTAGATTCATGGTACAGCGGTGAAACACTCCTTTTCCTGTATACGATTCTGGGTACCTTGGTTTCCCTGGGTGCAGGAGTATTGAGCTATCTCAGGCAAATCCGTCTGCAGACATTCATGCATCGTTCCCATACAGACAGCCTTACCGGTCTTCTGAACAAACGGGAGCTCCTCGTTCAATTGCAGAATGAATTGAAGGGGGGGAAACCCTTTGCACTTGCACTACTTGATATCGATAATTTCAAACAGCTCAATGATACCCACGGCCACCTCATTGGCGACAAGGCACTGCTTACCCTGGTTTCCAAGTTGAAAGAGCACCTGAGACGTGACGACCTGATAGGCCGTTTTGGAGGGGATGAGTTCATCATCATACTTAGGGGGTGCACCCAATATGAAACCTGTGTCCGCATGCATGAATCCATTTCCCATATTTCTGTTCCCTTGAACGATTGTAGTCTTGCCTTTGCCCTGAGTATGGGAGTCGCTTTCTCCCCTGATGATGGCATTACCAGCGAGGGATTGTTGGAAGCGGCAGACAAGCGACTTTACCAGGCAAAGAGTGAGGGGAAGGGAAGAATTCGTTGCATTGACTGAAAAGAAAAAAACCGGATCACCATATGGCAATCCGGGGTAACCTTGTATTGTTGGATAGGTTACCTAGTCTGTTCCAATGCGAGGGTAACCGTGGTGAGGTCGCAGACCTCTGCCGGGCCGAAGTACTGTACTGCACCTGGGTAGGTGTAACAGGTCTCGCGGGCCCACTTATCACGATGCTCAGCAAAGTATTGGAAAGGCTTACCGTCAAGTTCCACCAAGGCTTTCTTGATAACAGGCTTGTCCTCTCCATGACGTACTTCCATGTTCATCATCATGGTGATGGGGATACCACCGGCCTTCCATTCTTCAGCAGGCGCTGCAAGGTTGGTAACTGATGAGAGATACCCAGAGAGACCACTGCCGATCAACAGGAAAGCATTGTATCCAAGGCTGTAGCAGTAGTCTGCATCAAAGTTGGTCGGGAATGCGCAACGGCCTTCATATCCAAAGAAGTGGGTCATGGAACTGAATTTGCCTGTATAGGTGCCTTCCTTCTTCATGCCTGAAAGCTTCTCTTCCACCATTTGTGCAAGCAATTTGTCAGTCTCTATCCTGGAGACCTGTACGTTCCCATGCGGGTCTCGGTCCATCAAGAGCTGTTTCTGAATTTCTTCCGGAAGAATAGTGAATACCTTGGCTGTTTCCTTGCTGAGTCGCTCTGCAACAAAGGCAATGCGTTCACTGCCGTCAGCAATCTTGTTGAATGCTTTCTCTTCCTTTGCAAGGAGATTGTTGATCTGGCTGATCAGGACCTTGATCTCAGGAATGAATTCAATCAATCCCTCAGGAATAAGAGCCACACCAAAGTTGTTTCCATCTTCTGCACGCTCTGCAACAATCTTCGCAATGTAATCCACAATGCTCACAAGGCTCTGCTCCTTGGCCTCAACTTCCTCGCTAATCAAGCAGACGTTGGGCTGGGTCTCCAGCGCACACTCCAGGGCAATATGACTTGCAGAACGGCCCATAAGCTTTATAAAATGCCAGTACTTCTTTGCACTGTTGGCATCTCGCTCAATGTTGCCGATCAATTCGCTGTAGGTTTTGGTAGCGGTATCGAATCCAAAGGAAATTTCAATGGATTCGTTCTTCAGATCCCCGTCGATGGTCTTGGGACAGCCAATTACCTGGATGCCGTGGCCCTTTGCAAGGAAGTACTCAGCCAAGACTGCTGCATTGGTGTTTGAGTCATCTCCACCGATGATGACCAATGCATCAATCTCATGGTTTTTGCATACCTGTGCGCAGACTTCAAACTGCTCTTCAGTCTCAAGTTTGGTTCTCCCGCTTCCAATAATGTCAAACCCACCGGTGTTGCGGAATGCAGCAAGATATTCTTCATCGATAATACGGTAGGAGTCTTCCAGAATACCGGAAGGCCCACCCTTGAACCCATACAATGTGTTCTCCCTATTGGCTGCCTTCAGTGCATCGAAAATGCCACTGATGACATTATGTCCACCAGGAGCCTGCCCACCGCTGAGGATTACTCCCACGTTCCGCTTCTTGCTGATATCCGTATTCACTCCGGACAAGAACGAAACTCTGGGAAGTCCGTATGTGTTGGGAAAGAGTGCCTTGATCCGATCTGCATCAGACTGTGCACTGGTAGCTTCTCCCTTCTGGGGGGCTACCTTGGTGATGCTCTCCCTCAAAATTGCGGGTAGCTTGGGTTGATAGGCATAACGTACTCTCTGCAAAGGGGAAATATCCATGCTGAACTCCTCTCTCATTTGGTCTCTGGATTTCTTAACCATAGAACAAAAGGGCTCTCAGTTTCAAGCATTGGCGCTTGCTTGGGTCCATTTGCCCTGCTATGCAGAGGTGATGAGGCATAAAATGCATCAGGAATATCCCATCAATGAACGTTGGCTGTTTCATCAGAGCTTCAGTAACACGACAATCGCATAAAAATAGAAATGTCTGGTAGTACGCACAAAAAAAACTTGGGAAATAAGCGGCTTACGCATTGAGCTGATTTGCCTTGTGTTTGTTGCTGTAAACCAGGGGAAAGGAATCCCACGTTCTATTCTGACTACGAATTCCTTTTGAGCTCTTTGAAGATACGGGTATCCTGTGAGCGGCTAGCAGACATGGGTGGTACTTTTTTCAAACAGCAACCGTTTTACTGTGGTGGGTTTGGAGAAAAGCGGTATGGGGCATTGCCGTAAATTCTATTTTTTAAGGTTGACGATTAAAATTTCATGTCCTACAATAAAAACAGGAAGGTCGGTATGTTATGAAGAAGAAACAAAGCAAAACAAAGATTATTGTTACCGCTTTTGAATTGTTTGTAACTGAGGGTTATCGCGTTGGTATTAACCGTATCATCGATAAAGCCGGTGTTTCCCGTGGTGCGCTCTATCATTACTTCAATAGTAAAGAGGATTTGTTTGAGGAGGTGGTGAAAACCTATTTCTTCAAGCAATTCCAAGAGTTGCCGGATTTTGTATCGGGTCCTGGAAATTTTCAATCAAAAATCCAGAAAATCATGTACCTTCCACTTTCACCACTGTATGAAGTGGATCAGTGCGGTAATTATCAGCATACTGGTGCTGAGGGATATCTGACTATTGTTTCTGCCATACATCAGAATAAGCGTCTGCTGCAACTTCAGGATGATTATAACAAGTTGTGGGTTGAATCCCTAAAAACAGTGGTGCAGCAAGGCATAAAAGAAGGACAATTAACTCCCCGCCAAACTATAGCGGGCTTGGTAGATGCAATTCGTCTTATTGTAGATGGTGCACTGCTTAATGCCTATAACACCTCGTTGGAAGAGGCAAAGCATAAGCTGCAGCGTTCTGTATCCTATCTTCTTTCCATTAATTTCAAACCTGAAGTCGCTGTTATGAAGCAATAAATTTACTCTTAAGGAGGGTTTTATGAATAATTCAAGAGCTGCCAAAATGGTAACACGGTTGGCCGTTTCAAACAAAATTGTTCAAAAGCAGGTTGTTAAAAAGCTTGACAGCATGTTTTATGAGTCGATTGTAGCAAGCGGTGAAGATGACATTCCTGCTGTAGCGTACAAGAGATATGAGTGGGCTTCTTCATTGTTGTCTAGGGCAGTTGAGAACATCAACAAGGGGTATATCTCAAAGCATGTGATTGATCGTCTGTCTGTGGCTTTGATCGATGGTGCTTTCGCTACTGGACGAAGGGAAGCACGGGAGAAAAAAGTTGCCGAGTATCGAAAAACATATCAGACAAATCCACCAAGCTTTGCCGTCATTTCACCGACTCAGCGTTGCAACCTGAACTGTGAAGGGTGTTATGCTTCCAGTAACGGAGTTTCTACTCCATCATTGCCGTTTGAGACTGTAGACCAAATTGTTACTGAGCTGGAACAAGATGCAGGCAATCGCTTCGTTGTTATCAGCGGGGGTGAGCCGTTGATGTATGAAGACAAGGGGAAGACGCTTCTCGATCTCTTCGAGAGTCATCCGGACACCTTCTTCATGTTCTACACAAACGGCGTACTTATTGATGATGAAATGGCAAAAAAACTAGAAAAGCTTGGAAATGGAGTACCTGCAATATCCGTCGAAGGATTTGAGAAAGAGACCGATGAGCGTCGAGGAAGAGGAGTATACAAGAAAATTCTTTCTGCCATGGAATCCCTGAGGAATGTGGGTATGCCGTTTATCGTCTCTGTCACCAGTACAAGCAAAAATGCTGATCTCCTTCTTACTGATGAGTTTTATGAAACCTATTTTGACAAGCTGGGAGCCTCATTTATGTGGCAGTTCCAGCTTATGCCGATAGGACGCGGGAAAGAGGTTTTCGAGCTTATGCCTGATCCGGAAACACGTGTCAAACTCTACCGCAAATGGGAATCCTTGATGGCGAAAAAACGCTATCCGATGGCCGATTTCTGGAATAGTGGAGTGCTCACACGGGGATGCATTGCGTACGGGCGAGAAGGCGGTTATCTCTACATTAATTGGAATGGAGATATCATGCCATGTGTTTTCGTACCCTATACCATTGACAACGTAAAACGACTTTTTGCTGAAGGTAAGCATGTCGGAGATGCCCTCATGTCTGACATGATGCGTCGCGGCAGATCCTGGCAAAAAGGTAGCCAGCTAACAGATGCAAAGAATGTTGATAACCTGCTCATGCCCTGTTCCATACGTGACCATTATGCAAATTTCCGAGCAAATATCCTAACCAGTGATGCGCATGGCGAGAATAAAACAGCAGAGGATATTCTCTCAGATGAAACCTATTATAGGGAACTTGTGGCATACGATGAACGGCTTAGTGAACTTACTGAGCCAATCTGGAGAAAGGAGTATATGGAGAGTGCAACTGAGCAACAGCCTCCTGAAAAGTTAGCCAGAGCAAAGTAGAACCTATAGTAATGAAGGCGTCCTTCTCGAGGACGTCTTCATTATGTTCGGTGTGCAAATCGAATTTCACCTAGAATATCAAGAAATGCCTTATTCCCCAACGGAGCGAGAGGAAAGGAATCAGCAGGAAGGTTCCTCTCTGGAGCGAGTGCCGGGAAAGCAAGGTGAGATACCCCGTCCCTTGGGGCGGAAAAGGAGGCAACGCCTCCTGAGTCCGGGGTATTGATACCTTTCATTGGAACTTTACCATGGCCTTGAGTAACCTTATGGGAGGCAAGGAGAACCTTCTGTCCACCTCCTTCCCGATTGTATGAGCATTAGCTTGGAGGAATCGACCTTCGATATGGTCATTGTTCGGGTGGAAGTGAAAAAGGAAGGCAACTGCTTCTCTTGCCTTATATATACGAATTCCTCTCCGTCTCTGTTTCCGGAGTTACACTCCTTCGCAGATGAACACCATAGCCTGTAGTGCAGGCGGGGTAGCTGTGACGGTTTCTTCTCCCGTGGGTGACAAAACCCTGCATTTTGCGGTAGGCTGGAGGCATGTTCACCCTTTATGTAGATGCAGACTCCTGTCCGCGAAACCTAAGACAGATTATTCTCAAGGCAGTAGTTCGACGAAACCTCTCGGTCTACTTTGTTGCAGACCGTGTACTCAAGGATGTGGAGCAAGCCTACCAACAGCACACCAATGCCTTGCGTTATGAGGCTAAGAAACAAGGATTAGATGATCAATCGTCTCTTAGGGAAATAAAGAGCTCCATCAACCAGGTACAGGTGGAGAAGGGTGATGATAGTGCAGATGACTGGATCGTCGACCATGCTGAACCACCCGCCATTGCCATTACCCACGACATTCCTCTTGCTGGTCGCTTGGTAGAGAAGGGCATTACTGTGCTTGATGACAGGGGGAACACCTATACCAAAGAGAATATGGCAGAGCGACTCTCCATCCGAAATACCATGACGGAGTTTAGGGAATTGGGTATTTTCAGTGAACAACACTCCAGAATGAATGGGAAGCAGACCAAGGCTTTCAGTGATTCGTTCGATGCATTGCTTACCAGTATGCTGAAGCAATATTCCTGATGTCTCTTCTTAGGAGAACATGAACCATGAAACAATCTTGCTCTACCATAATACGTTTGAACGGGAAAGAATGCTTAGTAGGCTCGCCAGTTATCCGCAGCTGAGACTGCAAGTGTACCATCTTGGTGCGGTCCCCGCAGGCAATGAGAGCAGAAACTATATTTGTTACTGCTCTGATCTTCCTTCAGCTGTACAAATGAAACGAAGACTTTCATCCCAGAATCTTCTTATCTTCTGTCCAAAACCGATGAAAATGATGTGTTCCTTGCTGGAGGACCAGAGTACAATTGTGCTCTCCCTTACTTGCAGTGAACCGCTCCTTGAGATGATGCTGGGCAGGTTTCTCTCTGGTCCGCATCCCAATGATGGAGTCAATGAACACCCTGTTGTTCTGACCAAGAGAGAAAATCAGGTGCTCACGTTGATGGTGAGTGGGCAGGACACCCGTCAGATTGCTTCTGTCTTGGGGATCAAAATGTCGACAGTCATCGCCCACAAGAAGCATCTGTTTCTCAAGAGTGGTGTCCACACCACCAGTCAATTGATCGTCTGGGCCTTGTTTTCTCTGTATCATTAGAAAAGGCGGCTTGAAGCCGCCTTGAGGTTAGAAGTCCGCCAGTTTGGGAGCCCTAGGATACGGAATGACGTCCCGTATGTTTGCAATACCGGTGACGTACTGTACCAAGCGCTCGAATCCAAGTCCGAAACCGGCGTGAGGCACGGTGCCAAATCTTCTCAGATCGAGATACCACCAATAATCATCAAGATTGAGGCCGAGCTCCTCCATTCGTTTGGTCAATGTGGCAAGATCGGATTCACGTTCACTACCGCCGATAATCTCCCCGAGGCGGGGAACCAGGACATCCATACCACGAACAGTCTTTCCATCCTCATTCAGTTTCATGTAGAAAGCCTTGATCTCCTTGGGGTAGTCAGTCACGATAACAGGTCTCTTGCATACCACTTCGGTAAGGAACTTCTCATGTTCACTCTGCAAGTCACTGCCCCATGAAACAGGAAATTCAAACGTGTCGTTGTGCTTTGAAAGTTCCTCAATCGCCTCAGTGTAGGTCAGGTGGGCAAACGGTGTTTCAACAATGGCCTTGAGTGTTTCCTGTACCCCTGATTGCACAAACTTACTGAAGAAAGCCATATCTTCTGCGCACTCCTCCAACACTGTTTTGAACAAGTATTTAAGGAACGCTTCAGCTACTTCCATATTGCCTTCAAGCGTACAGAATGCCATCTCAGGTTCTACCATCCAGAACTCAGAGAGGTGCCGTTTGGTATTGGAATTCTCTGCTCTGAAGGTAGGGCCGAAGGTATAGATGTTTTTCAGTGCCATTGCATAGGTTTCGCCTTCCAGCTGACCACTTACGGTAAGGAAGGCCTGGCGGCCAAAGAAATCCTTCGAGTAGTCAATCTGACCTTGTTCATTGCGAGGAATGTTGTCCAGATCAAGGGTGGTAACCAGAAATTGTTCGCCTGCTCCCTCACAATCACTTGCTCCGATGATCGGGGTGTTTACATAGGAGAACCCATGTTCCTGGAAAAACGTATGTACAGCATAGCTCAAGGTATTTCTCACACGTGCCACTGCGCCAAACAGGTTGGTTCTTGCCCTGAGGTGAGCAATTTCACGGAGATACTCAATGCTATGGCGTTTTTTCTGGAGCGGATAGGTATCCACCGGACAAGGACCTACTACCTGGACATCGGTGGTTGCCATCTCAACTGCTTGGTTTCCCCCGGCACTTGAAACGATGGGCCCTTTGCAGATGACTGAGCAACCGGTCGTAATCTCGTTGAGTATTGAGGCATCAGAGAGTTGTTCCTTGTCAATGACAACCTGCAGTCCTTTCAGACACGAACCATCATTGACCTCAAGGAAGCATACATTCTTACTATCTCGCTTGGTCCTTACCCAGCCTTCTGCCACAACAAATTCAGCCTGTGGTTCTCTCTTGAGCAATGTAGAAATTCGTTCTTTCATGGGAAAGTCTCTCCTTGTCATATTGCGCCATTATGATTTGTTTCCCCATAAAGAGTCAAGAATCATGACATTTCTGGTTGAATAGGCATCGTTGGGGTGAATTTCTCCACAATACAGGAGAAGGTCTTGTTTATATTGATTCTGACAGATTGACAAATTATGAAAATGTGTATATAAAATAACTAGTACCATACATGGAGGTCATTATGTATAAAACCATACCCCAGATATTTGCAGAGATTGTTACACAGTATCCTGCCTATACTGTCCAGATGAGCAAGGACAAGAACGGCATTTTTCAGTCGATTTCCTATTCTGACTTGTATAGCGAAGTGAACAGTCTTGCTGCCAGCTTGATGAAGCATGGTGTCAAACGCGGAGACTTGGTTGGTTTGATCAGTGACAACCGCCGTGAATGGCTTGCCAGTGACTTGGCCATTCTCAGCCTGGGTGCTGCTGATGTCCCTCGTGGGCGGGATGCAATGCCGTATGAAGTAAGCTTCATTCTCTCTGTAACAGAAGCATCGTTCTGTTTTGTTGAGAACACTGTACAGTTACGTAAGATTCTGAATATTTCCGAGAACCTACCCAAATTACAGCACTTGATCGTCATGGATCGTGAATTTACTCACATCCAACGCGATGAGGCAGCTGCTGCCACCAGGATTGAGATCCTCTGTTACCAGGACCTCGTGGATGAGGGTAGGGCACTGCTGAATAACCGAGCACTTGCCAAACAGGTGGAAAACGAACGAGAGAAAGGAAATAGTGAGGAGATTGCAACGATTATTTTCACCAGTGGTACCACCGGTGATCCAAAGGGAGTTATGCTTACCCATAGCAACTTTGCCTATCAGCTGGAGGCCGTCCCCAAGTTGATTAAGAAGTTAGCCCCTGGCCAGCGGTGGCTCAGTGTGCTTCCCGTTTGGCACTCCTTCGAACGAATCCTGCAGTATGTCATTATCGCCAATGCCTCAACGGTGGCTTACTCCAAACCACTGGGTTCAATCCTACTTGCCGACCTTGTGGTAGTGAATCCTCATTGGATGGGCTCCGTCCCCCGTATCTGGGAAGCCGTCAAGGGAGGAGTGTTTGCCAGCATGAAGAACAAAAGTCCTGTGGCAAAAGGGATGTTCTCCTTCTTTATCAAGATTGCCGGCATGTACAGTAGAAGCAGGGAACTCGTGATGGGCGAAGTTGCAACATTCAAGAAGCATAGCCGTTTCCTTGATGCAGCTGTCGGACTGCTGCCAATGTTGCTGCTCTATCCACTGTATAGGTTGGGAGATCATTTGGTATTTTCCAAAGTCAAACAGAAATTGGGCAAGAATTTTATCGCCGGTGTCAGCGGTGGTGGGTCGCTTAGTGCAGGTGTCGATACCTTCTTCGCTTCAATAGGCGTGAAGTTGCTTGATGGTTATGGATTGACCGAGAGTGCTCCTGTGGTAGCAGTACGTCACTTGATTCATGGGGTGAAACGCACCGTAAGTCCATTGGAAGGAACGGAAGTCCGCATTGTCACAGAACATGGACAGGAAGCCAAACCTGGAGAGAAGGGCGTGGTCATGGTTCGTGGTCCACAAGTGATGCAGGGATATTACAAGCGTCCCGACCTTACCCGGTTGGTGCTGGATGAAAACGGTTGGCTCAATACAGGAGACTTGGGTATCTGGACCCACCGTGGGGAGTTTGCTATCAGCGGAAGAGCGAAGGACACCATTGTCCTGGTAGGTGGAGAAAACCTTGAACCTGTGCCCATTGAAGCAAAACTCTGTGAAAGTGAGTACATTGAACAGGCCATCGTACTGGGACAGGATAAGAAGTACTTGGGAGCCTTGATTGTGCTCAACAAGCAACGCATCGAGGAGTACCTCAAAGAGAAGGGCATTCCCTATCTTGCAGACAAAATGTACCAGATGCAGGAAGTCAAAAACCTCATTGAACAAACCATTGGCGATATCATAAACAGCAAGCAGGGGTTCAAGAGTTTCGAACATATCGTGCGCTTCAAACTTCTGGCAAAGAGTTTTGAGGTGGGGAAAGAGTTGAGTGCGAAACAGGAACTGAAGCGATTTGAGATCAACCGCCTCTATCAGCGTGAGATTGATGAACTCTTTGTGAGTTGACACGTTTCGGCAATCTGTCTGGTTTCTTGCCTTTTTACCCTGTCTACTATACAATGAGTATGTAGTGAGACAACAGGGGAAGGCATGATTCAGATTATCGGAACAAAAAAGTGCAAAGAGACAGCAAAGGCAATCAGGAGTTGCAAGGAGCGCAACCTTGCATTCCAGTTTGTTGACTTGGGACAACGTACACTCTCCGATGGGGAGTGGCGTTCGCTTTTTAGCGCGTATAGCGCAGAAGACCTGCTGGATGAAGCAAGTGCCTACTTTATTAAAGAAGGATATGCCTGGAGAAGTTATGATGCAGCTGAGGAGTTGGTGGCACATCCCCAGCTGTTGAAAACACCGGTACTTCGATGCAAGGGCAAGGTGCACCTTGGGTATGATCCTGTGGTACTGACAGCATGGGGAGCGCTTTGATGGTTCGTTATGCGGTTCTGGGCAGCGGATCCAATGGAAACAGTTATCTTTTTACCGATGGTACGGTCTCTCTCTTGATCGACCAGGGCTACAGCGTCATCGAACTCACCAGACGTCTCCAACGATTCTCTGTGCCACTCTCTTCGGTGCAGGCAGTATTTCTCACCCATCTCCATCCAGACCATGCACGGGGCGTTGGCGTACTCTCCAGAAGACTACCCATACCTGTTTACGCTCACGATGCAATGGTCTCAGAGCAATCTTTGTTGATGGAAAAGCTGGGTATTCCAATGGGAAGACTGCAAACAGTCTGTACCTCAGAGCTTGTTGAAGTCGGCTCCTTCTCCCTGTTCTGTTTTGAAACAAGCCACGACAGTGGGGGGTCTGTGGGGTGGTATATCATGCATCATGATACCCATTATATGGTATTGACCGATACGGGTGTCACCAGTGAACAGCAAATGTTACTGGCCGGTGATGCCACTATTCTATTTTTAGAAGCAAATTATGATGAGCAGATGTTGAAAACCGGTCCCTATCCTGCGATGTTGAAGCGTAGGATTTCAGGAGATCAGGGACATCTGTCCAATGAACAAGCCTTGCAGTTTCTCTGTACGAGCGGCTTCAAGGGTGAACATGTCTATTTCATCCATCTCTCTGAATGTAACAACGATCCTGCAATCCTAGAGAAGGCAGTCCAGTCTAAAACTGACCTTCCCTTTACGGTGTGCAGGAAGAATCAGTGGTATGGACCAATAAACGAGGTGCAAGTATGAAAAAAAAACAAGCAGAAGTATGGTCCTTGAAGAGAATAAAAAAACTCAAACGCGAAGATGGGCTGACGATGAAGTCCGTTAATAAGTATACAATGGATGCAGTGGTTGATTGTACTGCCAGCCGCAATGGCGGCCGGATTGCCTTACGTACCTACCGTGAGGAAGGCAGTGAGATTACCTATGCCCAGCTGAAGATGATGAAGGATGCCATCTCCATCACGCTCCTGGAAGCGGGATTCTCCCGTGGAGACAAAATTGCGGTAATGGGGGAGAGTTGTCCCACCTGGATGGTTGCATACTTCGGTATTACTTCTATTGGGTGTGTTGCAGTTCCCATCCTCCCGGATTTCTCAACCAAGGAGACCACCCAGATCCTTGAACATGCTGGGGTGAAAGGTGTAGTGGTAAACATCAAGCATTTTGAAAAGGTACAGGGGTATGTCCAAGCCAACGATTCCTATCTGGTAAGGATGGAGGACCTCTTCCACATTCCCTCATATATCGTAAAGGGTCTTGAAGACAAAACGCAATTTGCCGCCGCGCCAGGTAAGGATATCAGCCGCCGGAAAATTGATGAGAAAGGAAGGAAGCTGCGTGAGGCTTCCCTTGCCCAGGAAGACGACTTGGCATCCCTGATTTATACCAGTGGCACGACTGGTAATAGCAAGGGAGTAATGCTTACACACAAAAACCTTGTATGGAATGCTGACATTTCCACTGATGTCTATGTTGACCTTAATCACAAGTCCAAGGTGCTCTCAATCCTACCGGTGAGCCATGTCTATGAGTTTACTACCGGGCAAATATTGGAGTTGCTCCGTGGTTGTGAGATTGTATTCCTTGGCAAACCTCCTGCCACGTCGATTCTTCTCCCCGCGCTTAAAGAGGTCAAGCCATCGATTGTCATGACTGTCCCCTTGCTTATTGAAAAGATATATCGTAGTGCCGTTCTTCCTGTTACCAAGGGTAATGAGAAGATAAAAAAATGGATGCGCTACTCCTTTACCCGTTCGTTGATCAGCAAGGCTATTGGACGGAAGCTGAAGTTGACCTTTGGTGGGCACCTGAAGTTCTTTGGTATTGGAGGTGCTCCTCTTGACCCAGAGGTTGAACAATTCCTCGCTGATGCAAAGTTCCCGTATGGACAAGGCTATGGGCTGACTGAAACAGCTCCCTTGATCGCGGGAGGCAAGCCCAAGAAGCATCACGTTGGAGTTATCGGGAAATTGGTGGAGCATGTCGATGTCAAACTTGCAGATCCAGATCCGGAAACTGGTGTCGGCGAGATCTTGGTGAAGGGGCCTAATGTCATGCAAGGATATTATGACAATCCTGAGCTGAACAAGGTAAGTTTCACCGAAGATGGTTATTTCAGGACAGGGGACCTTGGTTACCTTGACAAACACGGAAGACTCTCTATCAAGGGACGAATCAAGACCATGATCCTTGGCAGTGGAGGGGAGAATATCTACCCTGAGCTGATTGAGTCGGTAATAAACAATCAGGATTTTGTAACTGAATCGTTGGTCGTTCCAGAGCAAGGTAGCTTGGCTGCTTTGATCAAGATTGATATTGAGGCTTTTGCCACAAAGATGGCTCTGAATGTCAATGAGGCTAAGGATGAAGCCTTGAAATATATCGCAAAAATCCGCGAAGATGTGAATAAGGAATTGAGTGCTTTCAGCCGAATCAGCAGTGCCAAGTTGCAGGAAGAGCCGTTCCAGAGGACTCCAACCCAGAAGATCAAGCGGTTTCTGTACTCCAGAGGCAAGGATGATACGGTAAAGGAATCTGGAAAGGGTTGAGCCTTAACGCGGAGACGTGGTATACCTTCTGAAAGGAATAATCAACATGGCAAACGTAGATATCAGAATAAGGCAGGTTGAACCACTTGCTACGCCGCGGCAGGTCGTTTCCCTGCTGCCGGTTGATGAGAAAACCGCAGAATCCATTCGTCGAAGCCGCCAAACGGTCAACGATATCATCCAGGGAAGGGACCAGCGATTGCTTGCAATCATCGGTCCCTGTTCTCTGCATGACCCCGATGCAGCGCTCGAATATGCACAGAAACTCAAGAAGCTTGCAAGCGAAATTGAGGATGAGATGTTTGTAGTGATGCGTACCTACTTTGAAAAACCACGGACTGTAGGTGGTTGGAAGGGATTGATCCTCGATCCAAAAATGGATGGTTCCTATGATATTGGTGGGGGCATTATGGCTGCCAGATCTCTCTTGCTGGACATAGTCAAGTTGGGATTACCGGTAGGTTGTGAAGTCCTCGATCCCATTATTCCGCAGTATATTGATGAATTGATGAGTTGGTCCTCGATTGGAGCACGAACAACCGAGAGTCAAATCCATCGCAACCTTGCCAGTGGCTTGAGTGTAGCTGTAGGTTTCAAGAACAGCACCAGTGGTGATCTGAATAATGCAATCAACGCCATCAAGAGTGCCCTTCAGCCGGCTTCATTCATTGGTATGGATGGGGAAGGTGCCAGTGCTATTTTCCGGACAACCGGCAATGATTGTTGTCACTTGATTCTTCGTGGTGGGGACCAAAGCCCCAACTACTATGAGGATGATGTGGAGAATGCTAGGTTGTTTATGCAGAAGGAGGGGGTGAATCCTGCAATCATCATTGATTGCAGTCATGCAAACTCCAGGAAGCATTACGAACGACAGAAACGAGTTCTACGCTCGCTCATCGACCAGGTATCCTGGGGAGAAAAAGCAATTCGTGGCTTTATGTTGGAAAGCAATCTGGAACAGGGATGTCAGAAGATTCCTGAAGATTTATCAACCTTGAAATATGGTGTCTCAGTAACCGATGCATGTATCGGTTGGGATGAGACCGAACGAATAGTGCACCATGCTTGCGATCTACTTCGCAAGGCTCGCAGAGAAGGCGGTGTCATTCAACCGCTGTGAAGAATGGAGGTCTTATCATGGTTCCCTCAGTATTGGTAATTTTAGCAGAAGGGTTTGAGGAGGTGGAGGCTGTCACTCCGATCGACCTACTCAGACGGAGTGGTGCAAACGTCACGGTGGCATCCCTTGATACCCTTGCAGTGAAAGGTTCCCACGGTATCGTGGTAAAGGCAGATACCACCCTATCCGCATGCAAGAAGAAACCATTCGATTGCATTGTGCTTCCCGGCGGTGGCCAAGGAGCGAAGAACCTTGCAGCATCTTACGAAGTACTGGAAAAAGTAATTGAAACTGCACAAAGCGGGGTGGTCGGAGCCATCTGTGCAGCACCTGCAGTGGTACTTGGCAAGACCGGTCTGTTGGATGGTAAGCGAGTAACCGGTTACCCTGGGTCCGAAGCAGATTGTCCTGGACTGGTTCTTGAGAACGAGTCATTCATTATTGATGGGTCGTTGGTTACCGGTCAAGGACCTGGAGCTGCCATGCCGTTCTCCTTGGCCCTTATTGGTGTACTTTTTGACCAACATACAAAAGAAACCATAGCAGAACAACTGCAATATAAGGGGTAATTAGCGTGCGTGCAATTGGATTTGACAACGAGAAGTATCTAGAGGAGCAACGTCACTATATCCTCGAGCGAGTGAAACAGAGTGATGGGAAGCTCTATCTGGAATGTGGGGGCAAGCTCCTGTTCGACTACCATGCATCGCGCGTGCTTCCCGGATTCGACCCTAATGTGAAGATGCGTGTATTTCAGTCGCTCAAGGAACAGATTGATGTCATTATCTGTATCCATAGTGGAGATATTGAGCGACGAAAAATGCGCAGTGATTTCGGTATCACCTATGATACAGATGTGTTCAAGATGATTGATGATTTCTCAAAGTGGGGATTGAAGGTCACCCGTGTGGTGATAACCCGATTTGACGAGGAACCTGGCTCGGTCCACTTCAAGAACATTCTTGAGCAACGTGGCATCACCGTCTATACCCATCGCGCCACTCATGGATACCCGAATAATGTAGATCTGATTGTCAGTGATGAAGGATACGGTGCAAATCCCTACATTGAAACCGACCGACCAGTGGTTATCGTAACCGGTCCCGGACCAGGTTCAGGGAAGCTTGGCACCTGCCTCTCCCAGATGTACCATGACTACAGGGCTGGCCGACATAGTGGTTACTCAAAGTTTGAGACTTTTCCCATCTGGAATCTTCCGATTGACCATCCTGTGAATATTGCCTATGAGAGTGCAACTGCTGATATTGGAGACAAGAATCTTATCGACCACTTCCATGCAAGTGCCTACAACCAGATTACCGTCAACTATTCCAGGGATCTGGAAGCCTATCCCCTGCTCAATCGGATATTGAGCAAGATTACCGGCAAGGAGTGTCTCTATAAGAGCCCTACCGACATGGGGGTCAATCGTTGTGGATTTGGCATCATCGATGATGAGGTCGTCAGGAAAGCGGGCGAGCAGGAGATCATCAGACGTTACTATCGGGCGGCCTGTGAATATGTTCAGGGTATCGGTAGCAAGGTTACAGTCGAGCGGAGTCTCTCGATCATGGAGGGGGCCAAGCTGTCGAGTGAAAACCGTAACGTGGTGCCCGCAGCCAAGCATGCTCTCGAGAGAGGTATTGAACGAAACAAGGGCATAAACGGAATAGTTTGTGCTGCGGCTATCGAGTTGCCCGATGGACGGATTGTCACTGGTTGCAACTCACCGTTCCTCCACGCTTCATCAGCCTTGATTCTCAATGCTGTGAAGGTATTGGCGGATATTGATCACGAGATTGATCTCATTTCACCCGCTATTGTGCAATCTGTGACAGCAATGAAGCGTGATGTGCTTAAGGGAAGGGGTGTAAGTCTGAATCTCGATGAGGTGCTCATCTGCCTTGCTATGAGCTGTGCAATCAGTGAGAACGCCAAGAAAGCAAGTGATGTCCTTCCCCTCCTTCAAGGGTGTGAAGTGCACATGACGCATATTCCAAGTAGTGGGGACTCCTCGGGATTGAGAAAGCTGGTCCTCAATGTCACCAGTGAACCCAGATTTCCTACCTCATCCATGTATAATCCAGCCTAGATACCACCAAAAAGACCGGCTATCAAGGGAAGTACCCCCAGGACCGCCAGGATGCGAAATGTATGCATCAGGACGATTTTGGGGGTTTCTAGTCCCAACTCGTCACTGATTAACCCCATCTCCTGAATTCCTCCTGGAGTGGAAGAGAAGAGACTGGTCGCCCAGTCCAAGTGGCAAATCTTGTGTAGAATTGCCGCAGTGAAAAAAGCCATGAAAAAGAGCTCAATGGTGAGAATCACAGCAGGCAGTAGTAGAATCTTGATGTCAAACAATGTTTGAATGGTAATCCTACTTCCAATGTAGGACCCAGCGGCAATTTGTACCAACATTTTCAAAATTCTTGGGTAGGTTGCCTTGTCACTGGCTAGATTCAAGAGTGCCACCCCAACGATGGAACCGAGGATTGCACCGGCAGGTATTCCTGCGGCATTCAAGAACAATCCCCCTGTCAATGCACAAGCAATGGTAGCTAGAAACCAGTGGATTGGGACAGATTTGGATGATCCAGCACGTGATTTTTCTTTTGCAGGGGAAACTGTTTCATCAATCTTGAGCATCGCCCTGATCATAGGAGGGAATACGATGATTACAGAGACCAAACGGAAGAGTTGCAACAGTGCAACGTGTTCCATCACTGCCCCGAAATCAGTGGCAACAAGCGCCAAATCAGAGACGCCTCCAGGTGCACATGCAAAGAAACTTGTCATGAAACTCAAGCTGGTGAAATGATACATGATGAAGGCGAACAGGAGATTGGTTGTGAGGAGCGTCACCACAAGGATAATGACAGGGAAAACCATGGTTTTCAGCGTTTTGATATCTGCGCGGGTGAATCGGGTGCCTATCACCAATCCACTGAAAATCTGGACAAAGACCCGAAGGTCTTTGGGGTATGTAGTTGCAGTTGACTGAAAACTATTGAGGATCATTACTGCCACAAGGGCTCCGATCAGGGTCCCCGCAGGTATGCGTAACCGCCGTAAGAGTAGTGCTCCTGCCACCCCGGCACCATGCAATATGAGTAATGGAAGTAAATTCATAGGAAATCCTTGATGCATTGCTCCTGCATAGGAGTGTTGTATACCATCTAACTAATGATTATGAGAGCTATTGTAGCACAAATAGGGTGTTTGTTGAACTGTTTGTATACAATTATTGATACCTGTCAGATGCTTGACGTCACGATTACCTACTGATACCTTCTAGATATGAAATTATCGACTAAAGGTAGGTATTCGTTGCAGACCATGGTCTATCTGGCCACCTGCAAGGAGAACTGTAGCATACGCTCAATCAGTGAAGCGACTGGTATCAGCAGTGGATACCTGGAACAGCTGATGATCCCTCTAAGACGGGCAAAACTCGTCGTTGCAGAACGAGGTGTCCAGGGTGGATACCGAATCGCTCGTAGTGGTATTACTTGCCACGATGTTCTCAGCGCCAGTGAAGGTGACTTTCATCCTGCACCTTGTCAGGATTGTGGGCGATCCGAAGCTTGCAAGACGCACCAGATTTGGTCGTTGCTACAAAATGCTGTAGTAGATTACTCAAAGCAGGTCTATATAGAAGACCTTGCCTCACACTTGGTTGAACAGGAAGTGGGGGGAGGAATATGAAAATATCCACGCGCGGCCGATACGGCTTGAGATTACTTGTAGACTTGGCTGAACATCGGAATGAAGGTCCTGTCGCCCTTTCCCAAGTTGCTCGTCGTCAAGAGCTCAGTGAGAAGTACTTGCAACAGGTGGCACTTATGCTTACTCGTGGTGGGTTCTTGACCTCAGTCAAAGGTTCTGGAGGCGGGTATCAATTGAAGGGCAACCCGGAGAAGATTGCCATCTACGATGTCCTCGATCTTCTGGAAGGAACTATTACCTTTGCAGAAACAGCACCAGGACAAGAATCTGCCATTGAAAGGGTTATCAGGTTGCACTTTTACCAGAATTTGGACCAGGAAGTACGAAAGGTATTTGAAAACATATCGTTAGCCGAAGTGACCAGGGCAGAATGGTTTACCTACATGATTTGATAGCTTGGCCTTGACAAAGGGTTGTGCTTTAAATACTATATAAACTATAATATTACTAGGATATATAGCTAAGGCAATGGAGGTTACCTGATGAGTGGACATATTTACCAGAACATTACAGAGAAAATTGGAAATACTCCTTTGGTCAAGATTCAACGACTGCATGATGGCGATGCAATTGTACTTGCCAAGTTGGAGAGCTTCAACCCGCTTTCCAGTGTCAAGGACCGAGTAGCCCTTGCCATGATTGAGGGAGCCGAACAGCGTGGTTTGCTTACTGCCGATTCCGTCATTATTGAACCCACCAGTGGTAACACCGGGGTAGGCCTTGCCTATGTTGCTGCAGTAAAAGGCTACCGGGTAATTATAACGATGCCTGATACAATGAGTGTTGAGAGAAGAAAACTGCTTTCGGCATTGGGTGCTGAGTTGGTCCTCACTGAAGGTACTCTTGGAATGAAAGGAGCCATTTTGAAGGCGGAAGAACTCGCAGAGCAAATCCCACACGCGTATATTCCAAGCCAGTTTGAGAATCCCGATAATCCAGCTGTCCATTACCGGACCACCGGTGTGGAAATCTGGGAAGATTCCGCGCACCACGTCGATTTGTTTGTTGCTGGTGTCGGTACAGGGGGAACCATTAGTGGGGTAGGAAAGTACCTTAAGGAACAGAATCCCCACGTTAAGATTGTTGCAGTTGAACCCTCCACCAGCCCAGTTTTGAGTGAAGGATATGGTGGCCCCCATAAGATCCAGGGCATTGGAGCAGGATTTGTTCCCAAGAATCTGGACCGCTCGGTTATTGACGAAATTGCGACGGTAGAGGATGCAAAGGCAGGAAAGACTGCACGTTCTCTCGCAAAACAAGAGGGCTTACTGGTTGGTATCTCCAGCGGAGCGGCAATGTATGTTGCACTCCAATATGCTGCAGACCCAGCGTGGAAGGGGAAGACCATTGTTGTACTCCTTCCTGATTCCGGCGAACGGTATCTCTCTACTTGGTTGTTTGAAGACAACTAGAAAAATCAGATGATTGTGGTATAATTACCTATGAGAGCATTGTTCCGATATCCACAAATTGAGGCAGCAAGAACAGCAGCTTCCTACAAGTTGCTCAGTGATGGTGCGCTGTATGCCATGGGGATTGCCTACGTTGAAGAGACCCTTCAGAAGATGGGGTATTCGGTTGTGTTCCGTAGTGGCAGCAGGAACCGATATCCACAGCTCAAGGCGAGAAAGCAAAATGGTAAACTTTGGTGGATTATTGTTGGAGTGGGTATGTACCCCAACCACCCTCACCTTGGTGAGGAGGTGATCAAACAGGTGCTCAAGCATGCACCCGAGGAACAGGCAAAGGTGTATTTTGCTCCTGTGATGTTCATCAACACTCGTTCCCAGAATCTTTCCCTACCGAGCCAAAATGGGTCATTTACGGCCTTGTTCAATGGTTTGGTAGCAGTGACTAACCATTCTCACCCATAAGATAGGTGGGAATGAATCTTCCCTGGCTGTCTCGCTCCAATCCCCAAGCAACTGTAAAAGGTACATCCAGTAGAATTGAAAAAAGATGAGAGAGAAAAAATTCCTCACTGCAGGCAATGCTATGGCATGCATACCGTTTGTCACTATGCTCTGCTTGCTGGAGAAACGGCCGGATATTCTGAAGAAGCTCCAAGAGTTCTTTCTCGGATGATTCATCAATCAATGTTTGTACCAAGGGATCTCCTATGTAGGAAAGCGCTCTTTGCATCAGGTCTTCCTGGGTTTTCCCCAAGGCTAGGATTGTCGTAAAACCGCTTTGATAGTCGATTGCAATCAATGCTTTGCAAATTCCTTTCTTTCCATATTCTATTGCACTATCGAGTACCTGACACTGCTGGGCAAAATCCAGTGTATTATAGACAGCCGATATCTCCGGATAGGCTTGAAGGTGTAGGTCAGCAAAGCTGAACGGGTAGGGCAGTGAAAATGAATCAGCTTCGAGCGTTGCCAGGACCTTTGCAACTGTCTTGATCTGTCCCAGGTCAAAATAAGAGAGAATCGTTCCCGTATTATGGACCATGAATCGATAGCGAGAGCTCAAAATTTCATCGCTTATAGTTGCTCGTATGCCCTGCATTGCTTGATTCATGGAAGGCAGTATAGCACAATGATGCCATAATGGCTAATAGAACTGATGCATACTTTACTTGCAAGATACAAAGAGCTTTGGTATTGTTGCGGCTATGAATGACACCCTCATCAATCTGGAAGCAACGTTGTTCTGCGGACAAACATTTGCCTGGACCAAGGAAGGCAACCGCTATGAAGCGGTGCTGGGAGGGCGTCATGTTATCTTTGAGGAACAGGATTTTTATGCCTTGGTAACTGAAGATGCCATGCTCTCTCACTATTTTGATATGGAATGGGAATACGACGAGGCTGAGCGAGTGCTCAGCGCACGTGATCCGCATCTTGCTGCACGTATCAAACAGTACCGGAGTATCCATATTCTCAATCAGGATCCATGGGAAGTATTGGTCAGCTTCTTGCTGAGCCAGAACAACAATATCAAGCGAATCAGGAGCATGTATCGCTCCCTTTCGGAAGCCTATGGTACCGAGGTTGCCCCTGGTGTGTTTGCCTTTCCCAGGCCCAGTCAGCTTGAAAGTGTCACTGAGGCGGAATTTAGAGCACTGGGAATGGGATTCAGGGCACCGTACCTAGTCAGTACCATCGCTCAATCTGAGTTGCTTGAATCCCTCAATACCTTGGATTATGTATCGGCAAAGGAACAGCTTATAGGTATCAGGGGGGTAGGAGAGAAGGTTGCTTCTTGTATCCTGTTGTTTGGCTACCATCACATGGAGGCATTTCCTCTTGATACCTGGATGCAGAAAGTGATGAAGAAATACTATCCCACAAAAGATAAGACATTTTTTGCACCGTATGCAGCACTGGCACAACAGTATCTGTTCCATGGGGAGCGCCTAGGAGGCAGACTATGATAAGCGTATCGGTTTTGGGAATCCGTTTTGATCAGTTCCCTCCTTCCATCCACACAAAGTTCTCATTCACTGAAGAACAGTTGGCCTCTATTACCATAAAACTCCGTAAGCAAACCCGTAGTGATGCAGTAATCGTACTCTCCACCTGTGACCGTGTGGAACTCTGGTGTGAAAATCCCAAGATTGCAGTCAAAGAACCGTTCTTGAGAGCACTCTCACTTCCAGTGCTCACTTGGTCAGAGCATACCTACAGCATCATAGGGGAGGATGCAATTGACCATCTCTTCTCTTTGACCTGTGGATTGCTCAGTCCACTTTATGGAGAAGATCAGATTATCTCTCAAGTACACACAAGCCTCTTGAGAAGTAGGATACACGGCTGTGCCTCTCCGAGTATGGAGTATCTCTTCAGGGAAGCAATTACCAGCGCCAAAGCGGTACACTCGACAGTGGATCTGCAGATTCCCGATGAGACGGTGGCTATGGCGGTGCTCACGCTCTTGGAGGAGAGGAAGGTGGATAAGCAGGTGCTGCTCATTGGAAGTAGTGCATTGGCACGTTTGGTGGCAAAAATCCTAGCTGAAAAGGGATACCAGGTGACCATGACCTTCAGGGATCTTGAAAAAGCAGATCTCCTGCTTCCAAAAGGTGTGCAGGCACTTGCCTATGAGGAGCGTTTTGATCATTTTGCTTCATTCAGTGTGGTGCTCAGTGCCACAAAGGGAATGGAGTATACCGTTGATCTGGACAGCCCCAGAGTCCCCCAACTTTTTATTGACCTCGCCCCGGTGAGGGATGTCAATCCGTTGCTGGCAGAGCGAAATGGAGTTGAAGTGTTCACCCTGGAAGATTTCTCCGTGCCACTACCCCGTAGGGAGGCAGCAACGGCACAAGCGAAGAGTATGGTCATGGAATACAGGAACCGGGCTGTGCACTATCTCACCTATCGTCATCAGGTGAAAGCAGTGCAGCGTATGGCTGACCAAGCTGCAAATGACCTGATTTTCCGACTCAATGACCTGTTGGCTTCCCAAGATTTACATCTTGATTTCCGTAGGACTCTCTTTGAGACAGCCAGGAAGGCTTTCAGTCATCAGCTCTACCAAGAGCGGAAGCGGGAAGCAACCATGCATCACTATGATCTCTCCAAGCGGTTGGAGAGTGGCCAGGCAAGTTATGCTGGAGACCCCGATACCATCTTGGAACAAGTTCATACCATCGAGAGAGAGGGGTGGAATCTGACAAGGCTCTCTCTTGGCTCCCATACAGGCACCCATATGGACAGTCCAGCCCATCTCTTGAAGACAGGCAAAACACTTGACCAGTACCCAGTATCCAGATTCATTGCCTTGGCGTTTGTGATGGACTGCCGGAATCTTGGAACAATGCAACCAGAAGACCTTCCCGATCTTGATCCTTCCTGTGATGCAGTGTTGTTCTATACTGCAGGAAGCGCCCAACTGAGTGTAGCTTGCGCAAACAGTTTGCTTTCCAGGGGAGTTCGTTTGTTTGGCTTTGACACACCAAACTGTGACCGTAGTGGGGACCTCTCTTTTCCCATACATCACGCACTTTTTGCCAAGGATGCCCTAATTATTGAGAACTTGGTTAATCTTGAAGCGATAGTCTCAACGAAGGTGCAGCTTACCTGTCTCCCCCTCTTCTTCAAGGATGCAGATGGTGCGCCCACGCGGGTAATAGCTACCACAAGGTAGCCTTTTCTCTTTCTTATTCGATGAGGTCACTACACACTTCTCCTTGATATGGTATACTCTAGGTAGTGGAGGAACCTCATATGAGCACAAACACCGTATTTACCATTGGGCGACAGTTTGGAAGCGGCGGACGGCAAGTAGGGAAGAATCTGGCGGAAAAACTGGGAATTCCCTTCTATGACAAAGAACTCATAGCCATCAGTGCACAGGACAGTGGCCTCAGTGAGGCACTCTTCTCCAATGCTGATGAGAAAGCGACCAGCAGTATCTTCTATTCCCTTGTAATGGGCAACTATCCTATGGCCAGCGGGGCCTTGGGTGTTACCGAGATGCCGCTGAATGACCAACTTTTCCTGATTCAGAACAAGACAATCAAGCGGCTTGCATCTGAAGGCCCCTGTGTGATAGTAGGCCGGTGTGCAGACTACGTACTCAGGGAAATGAAGAATACCATCAATATCTTCATTCATGCCGATCTGGAAAATCGAGTAGAACGTGCAATTCGTGTGTATGAGGTTGAAGAAAAGAAAGCTGAGGATGTGTGCCTGAAAACGGACAAGCAAAGAGCGAACTTCTACAACTACTACAGTGATCGCAAGTGGGGTATGTGTCGTACCTATGATTTGAGTCTTGACAGTGGAAAGCTGGGTATTGATGGGTGTGTTGAGCAGATCATCTACTACGAACAGCTTTGGCAGAAAAACAAAGGTAAGGCGATCTGATGCTTGTAGATCTCTTGGATAATCTCGAATGGTATCGTACCCTGCATCCTGCGATGCAGGGTATCATAACCATAATGGATCGCAGTATCCCCTACAATGATGAACCTGGTACCTATACGGTTGATGGCATTTCCTATCAAGTGATGGAGTATGAGAGTGTGCCGAGCGGAGTGTTAGATCAGGCTGAAGGCAACCAGATACACATCCTCTTGGAAGGGGAGGAGCTACTCAGTCTGCAGCGCGGGGCATCAGTAGAGGTGGTGACACAATGCACTACAGGCTTGTTTGTTATGCTTAGGAATGGCGAATCTTTCCGCCATAAGCAGCACCGAATCACACAGACAAAGGTCAAGAAAGTGGTTTTTACCCTTCCTGATCCTGTTTCTTGAATTGATTCCCCTACCAAGCGAGTGGGAAGGAATCAGCATGATGGTTCTTGATAGCTGCAACCAGCATTTCCTGCTCGTTCAGCCTCTGGATGAAGAGAAGGACCAGTTCCAGATGGAACCGATAGTGTAAATCACTGAAGGCTTTTGTACCTGAAAGGGGCTGCGTAAGATATCAGACGTGAGATCAATATATCCAAAGAGGGGATGAATACCTAGGGAGTAAAGAAAAGGGCCATGGAATAATTCCACGGCCCGATAAAATCAAAACAATGTACGTTACTTATCAATACCGACGAGTTCAATATCAAAGATAAGCAATGAATTGGGAAGAATGGTATCGGTTCCTGCCTCGCCATAGCCAAGGGATGGGTGGATCCAGGTTCTTACCACACTTCCTGTATTCATGGTCAGAAGTGCTTCAGTAAACCCGTCGATCAAACCATTTACAGGGAAGTGAGCAGTCTCTCCCATATCATATGAACTTTCAATGACCGTTCCGTCGGCCATTTGCAGCTGGTAGTTAACCTCTACGGTATCGGCCATAGTAGGTTTCTTGCCTTCCGCTGGGGTCAATACCTGATATTGCAAGCCACTGGCTGTGGTGATGACACCATCATTGGTCTTGTTCTGTTCCAGGAAGGCATCAGCTTCTTCAAGATTCGTTACCGCAACTTCAGCGAGCCAAGCATCGTACTCTTTCTCAAGTTTCTGCTGGTACTCGATGAAGGCAGTCTGCATCTCAGCTTCATTCATCAACAACTGATTGCCACTTGCATAGTCCAAGGCTCCACTTGCATAGAGATCACCATTGACATGGAGGCCTTGGCCGGCCATATTCAGAGCCAACAGATAACCATAGGTATAGCTGAATGCTTCTGCAATGTTCTCTGGCTTTTTCAGATTTCTGACATCTTCGATGCTGTCATAGGATTTACCGTAATTGGTTTGGGCAAGACCGGTACTCCAGATTTCTGCCTGATACTGCTCAACGTTTGCATACAACTCTTCAAGTGTGTAATAACCGCTTAACGTATCGCTCTGGGAGTCATTATATCCATCCAGGGCGCCCTTTACATAGTATCCTGCATCAAAAAACAATCCCTGATTTGCAAAAGACTGGATCAACATGAATCCATAGGTGTAACTGAAACGATCCTCAAGGCTTTCCAGTGCTGTTGCCTGTGCAGTGCTGATGTTGTAGGGGAGTATACCGGTGGCAACCAAGGGGTTGATGTATCGGATATCTGATGCAATGCCATTATTGACAACTACCTCTAGATAATCCCCACGTGAAATGGATGCAACGGGATATGTTGACTCTGTCATGCTGTTGGTCATGAATACAAAATCCACGTTTTCTAATGTCCTGACAGTAAAAGCTCTCTGGCCTTGCTGGTCGAAAGAGGAAAGTACTCGCACGGTGACGGCATCAGGATGAGCTTCCTTTGCTCCAGCTGCAAACAATGCAGTCGAGATGAGCATCAACACTAACAATGTCACAATAATTCTTGTTCGATTAGGTTTGTTCATAGTAATTCCTTTTTGTATGTTCGTTGCTTTTTACAACTTACTATAATGTACGTGCTCTTTTAAGAAACGTCAATGCAAGAAGATTTCCTACACCATGAAAACCATGCCCTTAGCCATTGTAATGGCACTAGATATGCGTTTCATGAAGTTTTATGTACTTGCATCCGATTGCCAACCAAAGCCGCTCATGATAGGGTAGGAATACAACAAGAGAGGAGCTGAGATGCCTACAATCAAGAGAAGCAAACCCAATAAGCAGGATATAAAGCTGTTGTATGAGACAGTGAGAATTGCCCATCAGGCAAAAGAGAACGGTAATCATCCCTTTGGAGCCTTGCTGGCTGACAAGGATGGAGAGATTCTGCTTGAACAAATGAATGATTATGAGGAAGGCGGGTCTGCCATGCATGCAGAGACCCTGCTGCTCTTCAAGGCAAGCAAACTGTACGATCCAGAGTTCCTTGCAACATGTACGCTATACACCAATGCAGAGCCTTGTGTGATGTGTACCGGTGCAATGTACTGGACTAATGTAAGGAGGCTTGTCTTTGGCATCACGGAGAAGAAACTTCTCGAGTTGACCGGAGCCGACGAGCAGAATCCCACATTCAACCTTCCCAGTCACGATGTCCTCGCCCATGGGCAGAAGGACATGGAGGTGGTAGGGCCAGCAGAGGATGAAGCACTGCTCAAGGCTATCGTGGAAGATCATCGCTCCTTCTGGATACATTGATGATTTCCCTTCCTTATCTCTTGAGGAGTGAGAATATTGTCCGAATAGAGGGGAAACATCTCTTGATCGGGGACAGACGGGTCTACCCGTTTGAGAAACGCTTTGAGCGTTGTTCCTCTGTCCCTGAGATTGCCTCAGCCTTGAAGCGGATGGTTACCCAGGGTGGTGGGCCTTTGGATGTCGCTCTCACTGCCATGGAGTTTGTCTCTAAGCAGATGAAAGAGGGAATCATACAAGAAAATTTTGCTGAGCTCGAGCGTTCAGCTGCATTGCTTATTGCTTCACGGCCAACCAACACTACGATGAAACGGTCCTTGCTTGCGCTTCTTGAAGAGCTGCGAGGGGATCCTGACTTTGTCGCACAAGTGGAGCCTTTGGTGGAAGCCAAGAAAGCTGTTTTTGACCAGCTCTACCACCAGCTTGGGAAAGAAGGCAGTGCTCTCATTCCAGATAAGGCTGGAGTGCTGACCACTTGCTTTGCAGAGCATACCTTCCTCCTCTCCCTTGCGTATGCAAAAGAGGATGGAAAAGATATCACTGTTTTTGTCCCGGAAACAAGACCGTACTTACAAGGAAGCCGGCTTACTGCCCCCTCCCTTGAAGAGATGGGTATTGATGTCCGCGTAATCACCGATGGAATGGGAGCAACCTTCCTTAGTACCGGCGATGCGAATATCTACATGACTGCTGCAGACTTGGTCTGTATGGATGGAACAGTCGTGAACAAGGTGGGTACCCTTGGCAATGCCATTGCGGCACACCGCTACATGGTTCCCTACTATGCCTTCTCTGTCTCCCCTGACCCAACAAAACTGGATGCACGTGACATACAGATGGAGTGGCGTGACGCTGAGGAGGTGACCCAGTGCATGGGAAACCCTACCTCCTCGAAGGGAATGCAGGCTCTCTACCCGGCCTTTGACATCATCCCTCCTGATTTGGTAACAGGGGTTGTCACTGGGAAAGGGGTACTCAAACCAGAAGAGATCAAGAGGAATTTTCAATGAAAGCAATTATTGGTGGTACTGGAGTCGATACCTTGGAAGGGATTGATTCAGAGAGACAGGTTGTGAATACTCCCTACGGGGAGGTTGCGTTGTTTGCAGGAAAGGGTAAGGATGCTTCCTTGGTTTTTCTTCCCCGCCATGGGTCGGATCACTCCATTCCTCCTCATTTGATCAACTACCGTGCTAATGTGAAAGCGCTTGAGATACTTGGGGTAACTCATGCAATTGGAATATATGCGGTAGGCTCCATTACTGAGAAGCTGGCCCCGGGAAAGGTTGGCTTGGTCAGTGATTTTGTGGATCTTTCCTCCGGGAGGGAACATACCTTCTATACAGGAGGAGAGCGTGGGGTGGTGCACACATCCATGGATGAGGTCTTCGATGCTACGTTGAAAGCCCAAATCCTAAAAGAGGATGAATCCCTCCTCGATTCAGGGGTGTACATCTGTACCAACGGTCCCCGATTGGAAACCCCTGCCGAGATACGCTACCTGCGTTGTATCGGTGGCGATATTGTGGGTATGACCTTGGCAACAGAGGTTTCTCTGCTCCGCGAAGCCAACATATCCACGCTCGCCCTTGCCTACAGTATCAACTGGGCAGCAGGAATCGAGCATGAACACGTTACGTTCATCACCGATGAGCAGATTGCTTCATTGAAGGGAAGTATGACTGAGCTGTGTTGCAATGTACTTCAGTCAAGTTCCTCCAAGTGATAGGGAGTGTTCTGGTAGACATGGTAGTTCAGCCAGTTGTTGAACAAGAGATTTGCATGGCCTCTCCATGTTACCAATATTTCTTGCTCTGGATCATCTCCCTGAAAGTAGTTGACCGGAAGCTGGACATCGGCTCCGGCCGCAATGTCCCTGGTATACTCATCCAGGAGTGTTCTCTCGTCATACTCGCTATGTCCTGTGACAAAGACCTGTCTTCCATTCTGGCTTGCAGCCAAGTAGACTCCCGCTTCCTTGCTGGTGGCTAGGATTTGGATTTCCTTGTGTTTTGCAAGACGCGCTTCATCGAGCGTGGTATGCCGTGAGTGAGGAGCCCAGAATACGTCATCGAACCCTCGAACCAGTGGATGATTCCTGTCTCGCACGGTATGGCTGTAGATGCCTGAGAGTTTTTTGTCCAATACCTGTTTCCCAATGCCGTAGTAATAATAGAGGGCAGCCTGGGCAGCCCAACAGACAAAGAGCGAAGCGAATACATGCTTGTCTGCCCAACGGAGGATTGTCTCCAACTCCTGCCAATAGGCCACCTCTTCGAATGCAAGGGTCTCTACAGGACTCCCTGTGATGATGAGTGCATCATAGTGCTCCTCCTTCACGTGGTCAAAGGTCTTATAGAATGCTTTCAGATAGGATGAAGGGGTGTTTTTACTCTGATAGCTTGCAGTGGTCAGAAAGGTAATCTCAACCTGCAAGGCAGTATTGCCAAGTAAACGGAGAAACTGCTCCTCTGTTCTCATTTTGTTTGGCATCAGGTTGAGAATGGCAACCTTGAGCGGGCGGATATCCTGGTGGATTGCGCGCTCAGCAGTCATGAAGAAGATATTCTCTTGTTTGAGGACCTCCCCAGCAGGGAGGTCCTTGGGAATGGTTACTGGCATGATGAATCCTCCCCAAGAGCTTGCGCAAGATCAGCAAGCAGGTCGTCAATGTGTTCACATCCGATTGAAAGACGTACGGTGGTCTCTGTAATTCCCTGGCTTTCCAACTCCTCCCTGGTGAGTTGGGAGTGGGTGGTTGTTCCTGGGTGGATTACCAGCGATTTTACATCCGCTACATTGGCGAGAAGGCTGAAAATCTGCAGTCGGTCAATGAACGCCTTTGCATCTTCCCCAGTCCCCTTGATATCGAAGGTAAAAATCGAGACGCCCCCTTTGGGGAAGTAGTGCTGGTAGAGAGTGTGATAGGGGTTATCCTCCAGACTGGGATGCTGCACCTTGGCAACACGAGGATGACCAGAAAGGAACTCGACCACCTTCAATGTATTCTGAACATGTCTCTCTAGACGTAGGGGAAGGGTTTCCAGCCCTTGGAGGAACAGGAATGCATTCAGTGGGGCAATGCAAGGTCCTGTATCCCTGAGCAGGACCGTACGGGCCTTGGTAATCCAGGCAGCTTTTCCTGCTGCATCCAGAAAACTCAACCCATGGTAACTGTCGTTCGGTTCTGTTACTGAGGGGAACTTTCCGCTCTCTTTCCAATCAAAGTTCCCGCTGTCAATGATGATGCCACCAAGGGATGTGCCATGGCCGCCGATGAACTTTGTTGCCGAGTGAACCACGATATCAGCTCCATGCTCGATAGGACGGAGCAGGTAGGGGGTTGCGAAAGTATTGTCCACCACAAGTGGTATCTTGTGGCGATGAGCAAGTTCAGCCAAGACCTGCAGGTCACACAATGTTGCGTTTGGATTTCCTATGGACTCCACGAACAGGGCCTTGGTGTTTTCTTGGATAGCTTGTTCCACTTCGATGGTGTTTGTAGCATCCACAAATGTGGTGGTAATCCCCCACTCAGGAAGCGTGTGAGCAAAAAGGTTGTAGGTTCCCCCGTAGATGGTCTTCGCTGAGACAATGTGGTCTTGGTTCTTGGCTAAGTTGAGTATGGTAAGGGTAATGGCAGCCGACCCACTGGCAACAGCCAATGCCCCAATTCCTCCCTCCAGACGAGCCATCCGATTCTCGAATACTTCTTGGGTTGGGTTCCCTAGTCTGGTATAAATGTTTCCGGCCTTGGAGAGGTTGAAAAGCGACTCAGCATCATCACAGTTGTCAAAGACGTAGCTGGTTGTCTGGTATATAGGTACTGCGCGGGATCCAGTTGCGCTATCGGCCTTTTCTTGTCCTGCGTGCAGGGCCAGGGTTTCAAAATGATATGTATTGTTGGTTTGCATGGTAAACTCCTGAATGACGATATTGACCTGGCTACGCCGGGTCTTCTATGTTCTGTTCAGAAGCCTCGCATGTGGTCGGTTACCGACCCACAACGTGGATGTTTAGCATGTTTCATGATGGTTCCTTGAAGGTCTTAGGCGAGTGCGTTTTGGCACATGTCAGATTCAATGCTGTCTTGCATGCTTTGCATCATTGATGTGCCTCCTTCAAGAAATTACCTACCGAATGGCTAGGGATTGAAACTAGTATAGGCAAACTCGGTCATGCGGTCAAGTGGTTATATACAAGAATCATGGAGAGTATAAGAAAACCGGGGGAGTACCCCGGTTTAGCCGCTTAGTCCTCGATGGCCATAAAGGCATCGAACTCCTTGAAAACCTCCTCATCAGGATGTTTCTCAAGCAGACTGAAGATAACCATGCACAGGGAAGCGATGATGAATCCGGGGAGTAACTCATAGACATCAAATAGGCCGCCTGAGAGTTGTTTCCATACAACGACGGTAATACCGCCACCAAGCATGGCTGCAACAGCTCCATTGCGGCTGGCGCGTCTCCAGAAGAGAGATGCAAGGATGACCGGACCAAAGGTCGCCCCGAATCCTGCCCACGCATAACTCACTACATCGAAGATGGAGGAATTTGGATCCAAAGCAAGGAAGATAGCTATGATTGTAATCGCAACTACGGTGATTCTGCTGACCAACAATGTCTCCTTGTCAGAGGCGTCCTTTCTCAGAACTGCCTTGTAGACATCCTTTGAGAAGGCAGAGGAGGCTACCAAGAGCTGGCTGTCAGCAGTGCTCATGCTTGCAGCAAGAATTGCACAGAGGAAGAAACCTGCTATGAAGGTTGGGAAGATTTTCTGCATACTGGCGATGAATACAGCTTCAGCAGCACTCTGGGAGCCATATGCGACTGGAAGCAGGAAGATTTTTCCGACAACACCAACAAGCAATGCTGCTGCCATAGCGATGATAACCCAGACCATTGCAATTCTCCGACTCGTCTTAACCTCATTGTTGCTCCTAATGGACATGAACCGGATGAGGATATGAGGCATGCCGAAGTACCCAAGTCCCCAGGCAAGGGCACTAAGGATTTGCAGGAATCCATAGCTGGTACCAGGAGGGGTAACAAACGGGTTTATGAAGTGCTGGCCGAATTGGCTGAGTTGTTCCAGGGTGTGAGCAGGTCCTCCAATGGTAAAAACTGCAATTATCCCGGTCGTTACCAATGCAAAGAACATCAGGCTTCCTTGCAGAAAGTCTGTTGCGACTACTGCAAGATATCCGCCAAGTAAGGTGTATCCAAGAATGACCAGTACGCCCAAGATGAGTGCAACGTAGTAGTTCATACCAAAAACGGCTGTGAACAGTTTCGCGGACGCTAGGAAGCCACTTGCTGTATATACAATGAAGAACACCAGGATGATAATGGAGCTGATGGTTTGCAACAGCTTGCTCTTATCATGGAAACGATTGGTGAGAAATTCAGGAATGGTAATGGAATCCTTAGCGTGAATGGAATATTTCCTCATCCGCTTTGCAACAAACAACCAGTTGAGGTAGGTGCCTACCAACAATCCAACAGCGGTCCAGAAAGCTTCCTGGAGCCCAGTGAAGTAGGCAAGGCCAGGAAGTCCCATCAGGAGCCATCCAGACATATCACTCGCCTCGGCGCTGAGTGCTGTGAACCATGGACCGATCGAGCGGCCACCGAGAAAGTAGTCACTGGTGGATTTTGTTTTTCTAAAGGTGAAAAACCCGATAGCTAGCATAAGACCCAGATAGAGTGCAAAAGCCAAGGCGGTGATGAGCTGATACCTGTTCATGATCACAATTCTCCCAACATTTAATACATGTTGATTCAGAATACCTGTTGGAAAACAGGGTGACAAGAGCAATAGAGAACATCCTGTAAAAAAATTGCATAAATATGCATAAATGTAGGTAAAAATAACACATCTGTTACAGGTTGGTCGTGCAATGGCACCAACTAACTGCTGGCAGCCACTGTCTTGAGAAATTTTCTGAAGAAGAAGGCGATCAACATTGTTCCCAAAATCATAACGAAGGTGAGTGCGTTGATCACCGGGGATACCCCATAGCGAATCATTGAGTAGACATAGAGAGGTAGTGTTCCAGAACCTGGACCAGAAACGAAGAAGGTGATGACAAAGTCTTCAAGAGACATGGTAATACACATCAGGAACCCAGAGAGAACCGCAGGGATGATGGATGGGACAATGACCTTGAGCAGGGTCTGCCGCTCATTGGCCCCCAGGTCTCGAGCTGCCTCAAGCGTTGAGTAGTCAAACTCATCCAAGCGTGCGCTGACCATCATGAACACAAAGGGGAGGTTGAAGGTGGTGTGGGCTACAAAGATGGTGAATAGCCCGAGACGGATCTTTACTGCTGAGAAGAAAATCAACATAGAGATACCGATGATTACCTCAGGAAGGACCATGGGCAGGTAGCTGACCGTGGTAATGTAGCTTCTTCCTTTGAATCGATACCACTTGATGCCGATGGCTGCCAGACTTCCGAGGATGGTGGCAGAGATGGAACTAGTGAACGCTATGAGAAGGCTATTTCTAAAGGCAGCCCAAAGGGAAGGGCTTTCATAGATGAGCGTCTTGTACCAGATAAGGCTTGCACTTTCCCACTGCATTCCTTTCACGCTGTTGAAGGAGAAGAAGACCACGACAAACAGCGGGATGAAGAGGAATACGATGACCAGGGAGAGCATGGTATAGGAGAAGGAAAAGCTGGTTTTTAAGGTGTTCCTGTGGTGACTCATTTTTTCCCCCGTTGGCTATGGTGCGTCTTGATATTCTGTTCGAGGGCCTGTTGATTATTCTTCTCCTGGTGTAGTTCCTTCTTTCCACTGTACAGCATCCAGAACACTCCGATGAGGGAGATCAAGGTCAGTACCATGGAGAAGGCAGAGGCCAGTGGCCAGTTCCTCGTCTTTGAGACCTGGTCTACTATGATGTTTCCAATCATGGTCGAGTCCTTGCCACCAACCAAGAGTGGTACGGTGTATGCACCAAATATGGGAATGAAGGTGAATATGAATGCAGTACTCACTCCACTCTTGATATTGGGGATCATGACCTTGATGATTGACTCCAGCTTGGTTGCTCCCAGGTCCCTGGCAGCATCGAGCAGGGAGAAGTCGAACTTGTCTATGGTCGTGAAGAGAGGAAGGATTGCGAAGGGAAGATACATGTAGATCAGAACGACGATAACTGCCTGATTGTTGTAAATCAGGGAGAGGCTCTGATCGATCAGACCAAGGTTTTTCAGAAGTGTGTTGAGAAACCCTTCACTGGAGAGAATGGAGATCCATGCATAGATACGGATTAGGGAGTTGGTCCAGAAGGGTATGATGATCAAGAAGAGCAGGAATGTCTGATGCTTGCTTTTTGCCATTGCATAGCCACAGGGAAGGGCTATAAGGAGACAAAACAATGTTGAAATAATGCTGATCCACACTGTCCTGAACAGCACTTTTGCGAAGCTTGGATTGAACATCTGTCTGTAGGCGGAGAGGGAGAATTCCCACTCAACACCTCCATAGAGACCACGCTTGAGAAAGCTGTAAAGGATAATGATGCTAATGGGAATGGTAAAGAAGAGCGTGAACCAGAGTCCCATGGGAGCACTGTAGAGTGTACCAAGCATTCGCTCTCGTTCCCTTGGTTTGAGAATCCGCTTCATTGTTCAGTATCCTTCACCAGATACCCGTCGTTAGCACTCCAGCTCACATAGACAGTGTCTTTCCACTGAATCTCTGGACCTTCTTCCAAGAATACTGTGTGTTGCTTGAATACCTTCACCAAGGTCGAAGGTTCCTTCTCTAATTTGATGAAGAACTTTGACTGGAATCCTGAATAGATTGGTTCTTCTACGATGCCTTTGAAGGTGTTCATGGTTGCATTGTTGCTTCTTGGGGGGGTATGGGAAATTCTGATTTTTTCAGGACGGACGGTAAAGTCGAGTGAAGCTCCCACTTCCTGGGCCTCAAAGTCAGTAACGAATACTTCATCCTGTAGCTGAGGGACATCAAGGCGTAGAAGGAACTCCTCTCCATGTGCTTCACAAGAGAGTACGGTACAGGGGAATATATTGGTCTCCCCGATAAAGCTGGCAACAAATCTGGTTGCTGGAGCTTCATAAATTTCATAGGGAGTTCCTATTTGCAATATCTTGCCTTGGTTCATGACTGCAATACGGTCTGAAACCGAGAGTGCTTCACTCTGGTCGTGGGTTACATAGATGAAGGTGATGCCAACCTTATCGTGGATAAGGTCAAGTTCCACCAATAGATTCTGTCTTAGTTTTGCGTCCAATGCAGAGAGAGGTTCATCAAGCAACAGTACGCTTGGTTCATTGATCAAGGCACGGGCAATGGCAACTCGTTGTTTTTGCCCTCCACTGAGCATGGAAGGTTTTTTGTTGATGTGCCCTTCCAGCTGCACCAATTTTACATATTCCATGACTTTCTGTTCTACGGTTGCCTTGTCAGTACGACGAAGACGCAGTGGGAAGGCTATGTTCTCATAGACAGTAAGATGGGGGAACAATGCATAGGTTTGGAAGACGGTATTTGCTTGACGTTTTTCAGGGGGGAGGGGGAGGATGTCCTTGTTGTCAAAGGCAACGCTTCCCGAGTCTGGAAAGTCGAATCCAGCGATAATCCTCAGAAGTGTGGTTTTGCCACATCCTGAAGGACCCAACAGTGAGAAGAATTCTCCCTTCTTGATTTGTACGCTGACATTATCAAGAGCCTTGAAATCACCATAGGAACGGGATACCCGTTGCGCAGTTACTTCAACACCTTTCAATCTTTTCCATTTCCTCCACTCGTTTCAGGCATAGAATTTCCAGAACAGGTGTTTTGGAGCCTTCACGATGGTAATGCGAATATCGAATATTTACCACCCGCTGTCAAGCATTCATCCGATAAAATTACGGCTCAATCATAAATCTTATGGGATTCCTTCCTTTGGAGGGTCCTTGAGATTGTTCTTCCTGCTTGCATCTAAGAGCTGGAGGAAAAATTGGCGGAATTAGGACACCCTTGTCTATGATCTGCAAGACGACCTTGTTTCCTCGTCACAGACGACCGCCTCCACTCATCCCCAACATGCTTGATGAACCAGTGGACGCTGGCCTTCTTCTTACCGGGGGCAAGCCAGAAGATGTGGCCGTTCTCCATGCCATGCTTTAGGAATAACCTAGATTCGATGTTTGGAGAGAATATATTGAAAGTTCCCTGTTTGGATGATTTCCCCTTGCCCCCTACAATACAAATTACACTGTTGTTGGTATAGGTTATACCGATACAGATCTAGTTCCTTGACAGTACATGGTACTTTTTTTGCCGTCACCGTTTTTTCTGGATGTAGACCATCATCCAGTTCAATCTCCCTGGATAGCTTCAGGGAGTTTTGGTATTCCCTCAAGCTTTTGGGCTTACGAAGACCTTCTGCAACGAATACCCAGCATGTGAAAGGGCAGGGCTATCCGTGTTGCGCTAGAGAATCCAAAGAAGAAGCAAGCGTTTCATTCCCCAACGGAGCGAGAGGAAAGGAATCAGCAGGAAGGTTCCTCTCCCGAGCGAGTGCCGGGAAAGCAAGGTGAGATACCCCGTCCCTTGGGGCGGAAAAGGAGGCAATGCCTCCTGAGTCCAGGGCTTGCCCTGGGGTATTGATACCTTTCATTGCCCATATCCCCTGTTTTCCTGTTTTTATTAGCCTGAAACGACGCACCATGCTGTGTGGTGCAAAGAAATTCAGATACCCCGCGCTGGGCGCGTGGCAACCCGATGCATCACTATAAGAGGCCTTTCGCTGTTCATGGTGGGTAAGGGCCAATAGAATATTCAAAACAGAGGGGTTATCTGCTATGGTGTCTGCAAGGAGTACAGCAGATGATCGA
>Ga0334898_1000526_pt1 | contig 59031 bp, 67 predicted proteins | sample GraSluR3_MG_10_FD_207228 | JGI IMG/M metagenome (GOLD analysis project Ga0334898, IMG submission 207228) | Sludge microbial communities from methane-producing bioreactor in Wageningen University, Netherlands - Granular Sludge_3_08-R3 | ecosystem: Engineered > Bioreactor > Anaerobic >... | reverse complement strand
GGTACGATTGGTCACGTAGACCATGGCAAGACGACGTTGACGGCGGCGATGACGATGGTACTTGCTCGCAAGACGGGCAGTTCGATTCGTTCATTTGATTCGATTGACAATGCTCCCGAGGAGCGCGAGCGTGGTATTACGATCGCGACGGCGCACGTGGAGTACGAGAGTGACAAGCGTCACTATGCGCACGTGGACTGTCCGGGACACGCTGACTACGTGAAGAACATGATCACGGGAGCGGCGCAGATGGACGGGGCGATATTGGTGGTGTCGGCGGCCGATGGTCCGATGCCTCAGACGCGCGAGCACATTCTGCTGGCTCGTCAGGTTGGTGTTCCGTACATCGTGGTGTACATGAACAAGGTCGACCAGGTGGATGATCCGGAGTTGCTTGATCTGGTGGAGCTTGAGGTTCGCGAGTTGTTGAGTCAGTATGAGTTTCCCGGGGATGACATTCCGGTGATCCGCGGTAGTGCTCTGGAGGCGATGACGGCCGGAGCTGATGAGTCGCGGAAGCTTGATGATCCGTTGTTCACGTCGATCATTGAGTTGGTAGAGGCGCTGGATGCGTACATACCGGAGCCGAAGCGAGAGACGGACAAGCCGTTTTTGATGCCTGTGGAGGACGTGTTCAGCATCACGGGTCGCGGTACGGTGGGTACCGGTCGCGTAGAGCGCGGCATGATCAAGCAGGGGGAAGAGGTGGAGATCATCGGTTTTGGCGAGACGCGCAAGACGGTGGTGACCGGCGTCGAGATGTTCCGGAAGCTTCTTGACAGTGCTCAGGCGGGCGACAACGTTGGTTTGCTGCTTCGTGGAGTGGATAAGGATTCACTTGAGCGCGGTATGGTGATTGCGAAGCCCGGGACGGTGAAGCCTCACGCGAAGTTCAAGGCTGAGGTGTACGTGTTGACGAAGGAGGAGGGTGGTCGTCACACGCCGTTTTTCACGGGTTATCGTCCGCAGTTCTATTTCCGGACGACCGACGTGACGGGCATCGCGGATCTGCCTGAGGGTGTTGAGATGGTGATGCCGGGTGACAACGTGACGATGGACATAGAGTTGATCACGCCGATCTGTATGGAAGAAGGGCTTCGCTTCGCGATTCGCGAGGGTGGCCGCACTGTTGGCGCCGGCGTTGTCGCCACGATTCATGAATAAGTAAGGCGGGTGGAAAGGTGCAGAAAATACGCATTCGACTGAAGGCTTACGATCACTATTCGCTCGATAAGTCGACCAAGGAGATTGCCCGCACGGTGATCCGCACAGGTGCGCGAATCGTCGGGCCGGTCCCGCTTCCAACCAAGCGAACGGTCTACACCGTGCTGCGTTCGCCTCATGTCGATAAGAAGTCGCGCGAGCAGTTCGAAACACGAGTCCATAAACGCCTCATTGATATCTTTGATTCGACACCCCAGACGGTGGACGCGCTTATGAAACTCGACCTGCCGGCCGGTGTTGACGTGGAAATCAAAACCTGATGGGATTTGCACAGTTATGAAGGAAATACTCGGTAAAAAGGTCGGCATGACCAGGCTGTTTCGGCCCGGCGGTGACGCCGTCTCGGTCACCGTCATTGAGGCCGGACCGTGTCCGGTCATCCAGAAGAAGACGAGGGAAACCGACGGCTACAACGCCTATCAGGTGGGTTTCGGTGCTCGCAAGAGAAGCCGCATCACCAAACCTTGGGCCGGGCAGTTTGCCAAAGCCAACCAGGAACCCAGCCAGTATCTCAGGGAAATCCGCTTCGACGAGGCAGACCTCGAGGTCGGTGGCGAACTGAAGGCCGACGTGTTCAAAGTCGGAGAGTTCGTCGATGTCACCGGCATTTCTCGCGGCCTCGGATTCGCCGGCGGGATGAAACGACATCACTTCCAGGGTGCCAACAAGACCCACGGTCAGTCCGACCGCTGGCGTGCACCCGGCTCCATCGGCCAGTCATCCTACCCGTCCCGAGTCTTCAAAGGGATGCGCATGGCTGGACGAATGGGCAAAGACAAGGTGACCGTACTGAATCTTGAAATCGTGCAGACTATGCCTGAAGAGAACCTGATCATGGTAAAGGGGTCCGTGCCCGGTTTCAATGGATCGCTTCTTAGAATCCGGTCGACCAATCGTGGTAAGTAACGGAGGCAGCAGACGATGACGGTGAAAGTATACAATCAGGATGGCCAGGAAGTCGGTACGGTCGATCTCAACGACGAGATCTTCGGTATCGAACCGAACTCAGACGTGGTGCACCAGTACGTGGTGAACTACCTGGCCCGCCAGCGACAGGGCACCGCCTCCACCAGGACTCGTTGCGATGTCTCCGGCGGCGGCCGCAAACCCTGGCGTCAAAAGGGCACCGGTCGCGCACGGGCCGGCACCACCCGTTCACCCCTGTGGCGCGGCGGCGGCACCGTCTTCGGATCAAGCCCGCGCATCTACGGGTCGCAAATGCCCAAGAAGATGAAACGACTGGCCATCCGTTCGGTCTTCTCTGACAAGGCACGCAATGAATCCATCAAGGTGATTGATAAGTTCGAGCTGCCGGAGATTAAAACCAGACACATGAATAACATTCTCCAGCACCTCGACCTGATCGGCAAGAAGTGCCTCATTCTCGATGAAGGCAAGAACGACAATCTGGTACTCTCCTGCCGCAATCTGCCGCGAGTTGAGTACTGCCGTGCCGCGCTGGCCAATGGCTACGATATGTTGAACGCAGACTGCCTGGTGATCACCAAAGCCGGTCTCCAGAAGGTTCAGGAGGTGTTCGGATGACAACCGACATTCGAAGCATTATCAAGCGCCACATCACGACCGAGCGCACCACCGACCTTCGCGCCAACAACAACGAGTACGTCTTCGAAGTCGATCGCAAAGCCAACAAAAACACCATTCGGCACGCGGTCGAGAACGCCTTCAAAGTCAAGGTGGTCGCGGTACGAACTCAGATGGTCCCGGGCAAACGCCGCCGCATGGGCCGCTTCGCCGGTACCACCCCGATGTGGAAAAAAGCTATTGTCAAACTGCAGTCGGGCGACACGATTGCAATGTTCGAAGCATAAGGATAGGTGATGTCTCATGGCCATTAAGAAATTCCGACCCACAACACCCTCGTTGCGGTTCAGAACTGTCCCGCAGTTCGAAAACATCACCTCGACGGTGCCCGAGAAGTCGCTGCTGGAGCCCCTCAAGAAATCCGGCGGACGCAACAATCACGGCCGCATCACCGCTTGGTGTCGCGGCGGCGGCCACAAACGCCGCTACCGCAAAATCGACTTTAAGCGCAATAAACGGGATATCCCCGCACGCGTTGCCTCCATCGAGTACGATCCCAACCGCTCAGCACACATCGCACTGCTGCACTACGCCGATGGCGAGAAAAGATACATTATCGCACCGGACAAGCTCCAGGTCGATGCTGTGGTGATGGCCAGCGAAAAGGCCGAGCTGTTCGCTGGCAACGCCCTGCCCATGCGCGCCATGCCGCTCGGAACCGAGGTCCATAATGTCGAAATGCGCCCGGGGAAAGGCGGCCAGATGGTCCGCTCCGCCGGCAGCTCAGCCCAACTCGTGGCCAAAGAAGGTAACAAAGCCACGTTGCGCATGCCCTCGGGTGAAGTGCGGACCGTACCGCTCGATTGCTACGCTACCATCGGACAGGTCTCCAATGTCGACCACAAAAACCTCGTCTGGGGAAAGGCCGGGGCCTCAAGATGGCGCGGCCGGCGCCCCTCCGTTCGTGGTGTCGCCATGAACCCGGTCGACCACCCTATGGGCGGCGGCGAAGGAAGATCCTCCGGCGGACGTCACCCATGCACACCGTGGGGGAAACCCACCAAAGGATACAAGACCAGGAGCAAGCGCAAACCCAAAGATCACCTGGTACAGGATCGGAGAGCGAAGAACTAAAAATGGAGTCTGCTGAATGCCTCGTTCGCTGAAAAAAGGACCATATATTGAGCCTAAACTGCTCCGACGCGTGTTAGCCATGAATGAACGCGGCGACAAGCGAGTCGTCAAAACCTGGTCACGCCGCTCGACGGTCGTACCGGAGTTCATCGGACACACCGTGGCAGTTCATACCGGCAACAAATTCCTGCCTGTCTATATCACCGAGAATATGGTCGGGCACAAACTGGGTGAGTTTGCACCCACCCGGACCTATCGCGGCCACGGCGGCAAGCTCGTCGAGCGGAGCTCCGGAGTGCGAGGAGGGCGATAAGCCATGTTGGTACAATCACGAGCCAGGCTGCGCTTCATCAGCATTCCACCACGCAAAATGCGCCTGATCGCCGATGCGGTTAAAGGGATGCCGGTCGAGAAGGCCCTGAACATTCTGAGCTTCTCACCGCGTATTGCCGCCCATCATGTGGCCAAGACCATCAAGTCGGCCGCCGCCAATGCTCTGTCTGTCGAGGGCACCGACAACCTCAAGCCGGAAGACCTCATCATCAAGAGCATCTTCGTCGACAACGCCCCCACCGCCAAACGTATTCGCTTTCAGTCGATGGGACGCGTCTTCCGAATTCGCAAGCGCCACTGCCATCTGACCGTCATGGTCGAGGGAGATTTGGTGGCCGAGGCACCGAAACGAAAGAAGACCGCGAAGAAGGCAGAAGCGCAGGATTCCGACGAGCAGACGAAGACCACCACGACCAAAACTGATGGCGCCAGGTCCACAGCAAAGAAGTCGGGAACCAGAAAGTCGGGAACGAAGAAAACAGCCACAAACAAGTCCGCTCCGAAGACGTCCACGACCAAGAAAACAACCGCCAAAAAATCAGCGGTCAGGAAAACGACAGCCAGAAAAAGCGGATAAGCAGAAGATTGTTATAAGGAGAGTGTCTTGGGTCAGAAGACAAGTCCCATAGGGTTTCGCCTGGGAGTTATCAGGGGATGGAATAGCCGGTGGTTTGCCTCCGGTCGCGCCTTCTCCGACATGCTCAACGAGGATATCGTGATCAAACGATACATCACACGGCGCCTCGACAACGCCGGTATCGCCAACGTCTGTATCTCACGCGCTTCCAAGCGAGTTACCGTCGATATCCATACGGCACGTCCCGGTATCGTTATCGGACGAAAAGGCGCCGAGGTAGACAAGCTCCGCGAAGAGCTGCACATGCTGACGAATAAGGATATCATGCTCAATATCGTGGAGGTGCGCAAACCGGAGCTTAGCGCCCAGCTTGTAGCCGATTCGATCGCGCGGCAACTTGAAGGACGTGTATCCTTCCGTCGTGCCATGAAGAAGGCCCTGAGCGCCACCATGAGAATGGGCGCCGTCGGTATCAAGCTCCAGTGCGGCGGCCGTCTCGGAGGCGCCGAGATCGCACGCACAGAGAAGTACCGCGAAGGACGGGTCCCCCTTCACACTCTCCGTGCCGACATCGACTACGCTACCTCCACCGCCCGTACCACCTACGGTACTATCGGTGTCAAGGTATGGATCTGCCGCGGTGAGGTGCTCGACAAAGGCAGGCTGTACGAAGAAGAAGAAAAACGCGACGAGCAACCGACCGGCGCCCCCGATGGTCGCCAGCGTCGTGGCGCCGGACGCCCCGATCGCCGGCGCCGACCGCGCGGACGCGTGCGACGCGGTGGCATCAGCCAGGATGCCCCCCCGCCCAGGGGACGTCGACCCGAGACCACCGGCCCATCAGCTGCCGCTGGTGCGACCACCGGCAAGTCGAAGGAAAACTCGGACGCCACAGGGCCTGCCAGCAAAAACGAAAAGAAACCCTCCGGGGATGATGCCGGCAAGAAGGAATGAGCAGGCCCACGAGGAGAAGTAAGCCATGTTGATGCCGAAAAAAATCAAGTATCGCAAGCAACAGCGCGGACGCATGTCGGGCAAAGCCAAAGGTGGCTCCGCTGTCAGCTTCGGCGAGTTCGGGCTCAAGGCCATGGAAGCCTGCTGGATGACCAACCGACAGATCGAGGCCGCCCGCGTTGCCATGACCCGGTATATCAAACGCGGCGGAAAAATCTGGATCCGAATCTTTCCGGACAAACCCGTCACCAAGAAACCGGCCGAAACTCGCATGGGCAAAGGCAAAGGCGCCCCGGAATACTGGGTCGCGGTCATTAAGCCCGGACGCATCCTCTTCGAAATCGAAGGGGTCTCCGAAACCATAGCGCGAGAAGCCATGCGCTTGGCAGCCAACAAACTGCCGCTGAAAACCAAGTTTGTGTCGCGAGTAGACACGGAGGGCGTGTAGGCAATGCTGAATGTCTCTGAACTGCGCGAAATGACGCGCGAAGAACTCGTGCAAAAACGCCGCGATCTCGAGGACGAGCTGTTCAACCTGAACATGCGACAGTCCCTCAAGTCGCTCGATGATCCGCTGCGACTCCGTCATATCGGCCGCGAGATCGGACAAATCATGACCGTCCTCCGCGAAGACGAACTGGGTATTCGCAGGCTGGCCGAGCGCAAGAGAAGCGTACTCGACAACGTTGAGTCGGATCAAAACGAGTCGGAAGCGAAGGAGTCAGGTAGATGACCGAGACGCCACAAACGAACAAGATCGAACGAAGCCGCCGCAAAGTCCGCGTCGGTACCGTCGTGTCGAACAAGATGAACAAGACCATTGTCATTCGTATCGATCGCACAATTCAACACCCGCTGTACAGCAAGACCTCCAAGACCAGCTCCAGGCTGTATGCGCACGATGAAGACAACGCAGCCGGCATCGGTGATGTCGTGCGGGTGATGGAGACACGCCCTCTGTCCGCTACCAAACGGTGGCGACTGGTGGAAGTCGTGGAGAAAGCCAGGTAGGAAGCATTAACGTGGTAGCAACCGGCCGAAGCCCGGCTTCGGACCGATAAGGTGATTTTGCCATGATTCAGGAATTTACAAGACTCAATGTCGCCGACAACTCCGGCGCGAAACAGGTGATGTGCTTCCGCGTTCTCGGTGGCCGACGCAAGTACGCCAAAGTCGGCGACATAATCGTCGTTACCGTCAAGGAGGCTATCCCCGGCGGCACCGTCAAAAAGAAAGAAGTCTGCAAGGCCGTCGTCGTGCGCACCAAGGCCTCCCTGCAACGAAAGGATGGATCGCTGATCCGTTTCTCCGACAACGCCGCCGTGATCATCAACGACCAGCGGGAACCCCGCGGCACGCGTATCTTCGGCCCGGTCGCCCGAGAACTGCGTGAGAAACGCTTCATGAAGATCGTTTCACTTGCACCGGAAGTCCTGTAAGCAGGCGGGAGAAAGACTATGAATATTCGCAAGAACGATACCGTGTACATAAGGTCCGGACAGGACAAGGGCAAAACAGGACGAGTGCTCTTCGTGGATCACAAAAAAGGCCGTGTGATTGTTGAAGGTGTCAATATCCGTAAGCGGCACCAAAGACCCACACAGAAAAACCGCAAAGGCGGAATCCTGACAATCGAAGAACCGGTCCACATCAGCAATGTCGCCCTGTATAACTCGTCACTCAACGGGCCTACACGCATCTCGACGGCGCTTATCACCGAGGACGGCAAAACGAGACGCGTGCGAATCTGCAAAAAGACCGGCGAGCAAATCTAAGAGGTTATGGCGATGGCAAGACTCAAGGAAAAATACGCTAACGAGATCGTTCCCCGGCTGATGAAGGAAAACAAGTACTCCTCCGTGATGGAGGTCCCCAGAATCAGCAAGATCACCGTCAATATCGGTGTCGGTGAGGCTGTCCAGAACGCCAAATCTCTGGAAGCTGCCGTCAGCGACCTCCAGCAGATCACCGGTCGCAAACCAAAGGTCACCCGAGCCCGCAATAGCATCTCCAATTTCAAATTGCGCGAGGGTACCCCGATCGGCTGCTGTGTAACACTTCGCCGCGATGCCATGTACGAGTTTCTGGATCGGCTGGTCAATGTCGCCATGCCCCGCATCCGCGACTTCAAAGGCATCAGCCCGAAGGGCTTCGACGGACGAGGCAACTACAATCTCGGACTGAAAGAACAGTTGATCTTCCCCGAGATCGACTATGATAAGATAGATACGGTCCGTGGTATGGGCATCTGCTTTACGACCACGGCGGAAACCGACGATGAGGCACGCCAGCTTTTGAGGGAGCTGGGCATGCCGTTCAGGAAATAGGAGTACCATGGCTAAGAAGTGTCTGATCGAGAAACAGCAAAAGACGCCAAAGTTCGGTGTCCGGGCATACAACCGTTGCAGTCGCTGTGGACGCCCCAGAGCCTACATGCGGCACTTCGGCCTGTGCCGCATCTGTTTCCGAGAGCTGGCGCTCGCCGGGGAAATCCCCGGAGTCGTCAAGGCCAGTTGGTAATGAATAACGCGAAGTTGAGTTAATTGGGAGTCTGGTTCTATGAGTATGACCGATCCGGTCGGTGACCTGCTCACCAGGATTCGAAACGCCAGCAAGGCTCGCAAGCCGGCTGTCGATGTACCGGCATCCAAGCTGAAGCGTGAAATCGTACGAATCCTCACTGAGAATAAGTTCCTCCGCGATTTCGTGGAACTGCCGGACAACAAGCAGGGACTACTGCGTATCTACCTGCGTTACAGCCGCGATGACGAACCTGTTATTAAGGGTATCGAGCGCGTCTCCAAACCAGGACTGCGTCAGTATGTCGCTGCCGGTGATGTCCGCAGCTCGACATTCAACATGCGCGGGATGCAGATAATCTCGACTTCGAACGGTGTCATGACCAACTTCGACGCCGCCAGGCGAAATATTGGCGGCGAGTTGATCATGCGCTGCTGGTAGGAAGGAACACTGTCATGTCACGTGTAGGAAAACTGCCGGTGCCTATCCCGGATAAGACCAAAGTCGATATCCAGGGACAAACAGTGACCGTTACCGGACCAAAAGGTAACCTCTCCTGCCACATCCACCAGGATATATCGGCCGCAGTCGAGAATAACACCGTCGTCGTCTCTCGCCCCAGCGATAACAAAAAACACCGCGCTCTGCATGGCCTCACCAGGGCCCTGATCAATAACCTGGTCCTCGGCGTCACCGAGGGCTACAAGCGCGAACTGCAGATTGTCGGTGTCGGCTATCGCGCCGAAATGAAGGGAAATAGACTCGTCGCATGGCTGGGATACTCGCACCCCATCGTCATGGAGCCCCCCGAAGGCGTCACTATCGAAGTGCTGCCCAAGGAAAACAAGATTATCGTCGATGGCATCGACAAACAACTCGTCGGCCAGGTGGCCGCCAAAATTCGCTCGTTCCGTAAACCCGAACCATACAAGGGCAAGGGTATTCGCTACGCCGAAGAAAAAGTACGCACCAAGGCTGGCAAGACCGCCGGTGCCTAATGTGAGGGATGCAAGGCAATGGCTGATCGCAACACTAAGAAGGACCTGCGCGGTGAACGACGCCGCCGACGGGTTCGGGGAAAGGTTCACGGAACCGCGGAACGACCGCGCCTGACCGTCTGCCGAACCCTCAAGCATATCTATGCCCAGATCATCGACGACGTCCAGGGACGCACCCTCGCCGCGGCCGCGTCAAACTCACCAGTCGTACGCGAGAAAACAAAGGACGACATGGACAAAACCAAAATCGCACAGGCCGTCGGCGAAGTCCTGGCAGAGACGGCCAAAGAAAACGGCATCCAGTCCGTCGTCTTCGATCGCAATCGCTTCCCCTACCACGGACGCGTCAAGGCTCTTGCCGAGGGCGCCCGTAAGGGCGGCTTGCAGTTCTAAACGAGAAACAATGTGGTAATGGCCCACAATAGATGAGGTAAGACTTGGTTAGGTTTGATCCCGAAAACGCTGAATTCGAAGAGCGCGTCATCACCGTCAACCGCGTGGCAAAAGTTGTCAAAGGCGGACGCCGCTTCTCCTTTACCGCCCTCGTTGCTGTCGGCGACAAAAAGGGAAAGGTCGGTGTCGGTCATGGCAAAGCTCCTGAAGTGGCCGAGGCTATCAGAAAAGGTACCGAGGCCGCCAGAAAAGCCATGACAACCATCAACGTCCAGGAAGGCACCATTCCGCATCGGATCGATGGTGAGTTCGCATCTACTACCGTCGTCATGCGACCGGCATCGCCCGGCACAGGCGTCATCGCCGGAGGGCCCGTCCGGGCCATCCTCGAAACGGCCGGCGTGCAGGATATACTCACCAAAGCCCTCGGAAGCCGGAACCCGTTCAACGTTGTCAAGGCAACTATGAACGGCCTGCAAAACCTCCGGACACGAGAACAGGAACAGAACTTCCGGGAAAAGGCCTGATTACGCGTGATCAGCCAACCCCGTCCGACTCGGGAAGGATAAGGCTATGGCCAAGTTGAAAGTCACTCAGATTCGGAGCACCATCCACCGCAAGCTCCCCCAGAAGCGCACTATCGAAGCGCTCGGCCTCGGGAAGCTGCACCGGAGCGTGGTTCACAACGATACCCCACAACTACGGGGTATGATCAACAAGGTATCCCACCTGGTTCAGGTTGAGGAAGTGGACGAATAGAGCAGGAATGAGGCGCTAAATGGAACTGCATAATCTACAACCGGCCGAGGGTTCGAAAAAAAGTCGCAAACGTGTCGGACGCGGATCCGGCAGCGGGCTGGGCAAAACCTCCGGACGCGGACACAAGGGCGCCAAGGCCCGTAGCGGATTCAAACACCGCTACGCCCGTGAAGGCGGACAAATGCCACTGCACCTGAGACTGCCGAAATTCGGCTTCGCGAACATCTTCAAAAAAGAATTTCAGATTGTCAATATCGGTGATCTGGCGGCACGGTGCACACCCGGCGATGTCTCCCCAGAAACCCTCAAACAGGCGGGACTGATTCGCAAAACCAACACCCCCGTCAAGATACTCGGAAACGGCCAGATCGATCAGGCTTATACCATCAAAGCCGCAGCTTTCTCAAAATCTGCGCTGAGCAAAATCGAGGCTGCCGGAGGAAAAGCCGAGGTGACTAAGTGATAGAGACATTCAAATCAATCTTCAAGGTAGAAGAACTGCGGAAAAGGATCTTCTTCACCCTCAGCATCCTCATCGTATACCGAATCGGTGGGCATATCCCCACTCCCGGCGTCGATGGCAGCATTCTGGCCAGCGCTCTGTCTTCGGACTCCATCTTCGGCATGCTCGACCTCTTCGCCGGCGGTGCGTTCGCCAAGGCAACTATCTTCGCCCTCGGTATCATGCCCTACATCTCCGCCTCCATTATGCTCCAATTGCTCGGGGCAGTCGTACCCTTCCTGCAACGACTGCAGCGCGAAGGCGAAGAAGGACGACGCAAAATCACGCAGTACACCCGCTATCTGACAGTCGTAATCGCCGCGCTGCAGGCATGGGGTACGGCAACCTTCCTGACCACCATCAACCTCAACGGCATACCCGCCGTCCACATGGACACCACCTCGTTCATTCCGCTGACCATTCTCACCTTCACCTGTGGTACTATCTTCGTCATGTGGCTGGGTGAACAAATCACCGAACGAGGCATCGGCAACGGCATCTCATTGATCATTTTCATCGGGATCATCGCCCGCTTCCCCGATGCCGTTGTCCAGGAAACCCTGCTTATATGGCACGGTAGCCGCTCCTTCCTGATCGGTGTCGTTATGCTCGCCATGATGCTCCTGGTCATCGCTGCCGTTATCATGGTCACCCGCGCACAGCGCAAGGTCCCGGTCCAGTACCCGCGCAAGGTCATCGGCCGTCGCGTCTTCGGTGGCGCCACCACTCATCTCCCGCTCAGCGTCAACTCGGCCGGTATTATCCCGATCATCTTCGCCCAGTCGATCATGTTCCTACCGTCCACCGTGGCTCAGCTGTTTCCAAACACCGACTGGATACAAAATATCGTCGCCGTCGGACTGGCCCCGGGAGGTTTCTGGTACTCGATCGTCTATGGCTTGATTATTGTCTTCTTCGCCTACTTCTACACGGCCATTGTCTTTAACCCGCGAGAAATCGCGGACAACATGCGCAAAAACGGCGGCTACATCCCGGGCATTCGACCCGGACGTAACACCGCTCAGTATATCGAAAGAATTCTGACCCGGATCACCCTTCCGGGTGCCATCTTCTTCGCCGCCATCGCCATCCTGCCATGGGTGCTCATTGGCCAGTTCAATGTCACCTTCTTCTTCGGTGGCACCGGACTGCTGATTATCGTCGGTGTGGCGCTTGACACCCTCCAGCAGATCGAATCCCACCTGCTTATGCGGCACTACGATGGCTTCATGAAAAAAGGCAAAATTCGCGGGAGATCAATGTAATGGGCAAAAACTACATCTTTCTGGGAGCCCCGGGAACCGGTAAAGGTACCCAGGCAGCAAAACTGTCCGAAGAAATGAACATCAAGCACCTGTCAACCGGCGAAATGCTCCGCCAGGCTGTCGACGCCGGCACCGATCTCGGCAAAAAAGCCGATGACTTCATGAAAAAGGGCGAACTGGTCCCCGACGACCTGCTCGTCGGACTCATCGAAGATCAGATCAACTCCGGCGAACTGGACTCCGGGTTCATCCTCGACGGCTTCCCGCGGACCATGCCGCAAGCACAGGCTCTTCAGGAAATGCTTGATAAAAAGAACATAACTGTCGATGCCGCAGTGCTTTTCACTCTGGATGACGAAGTCATCGTCGACCGCCTCTCCGGACGCGGACGGGCCGATGACGACGAAAGCGTGGTCCGCAACCGGCTCGAAGTATACCGCAAACAGACCCAGCCCATCGAGGACTTCTATCGCAAGCAGTCAATCCTCCGCGAGGTCTCAGCCGCCAAAGATATCCATGGCGTCTTTGCGGATCTGAAAAAGGTGGTGGGCTGACTCGACAGGCAATGTCTGCCGCGACGGTCTGAGATGTGAGTATGTTGACGAAGTCGCCGGAAGAAATCGAAATCATGCGAAAGGCGGCCCAACTGGTCACTAGAACGCTGAATATGGTCGGAGAGAACATAACACCCGGTATGACCACCGCAGAACTGGACCGGCTCGTGGAGCAATTCATCCTGGATCACGGCGCCAAGCCGGGATTCAAAGGCTTTCACGGGTACCCGGCATCCGCCTGCATCTCGATCGACGATGAGGTCGTCCACGGCATCCCCGGTGACCGCGTTATGCGCGAGGGACAGATTGTGTCGGTCGATGTCGGCACTATCGTCGAGGGCTTCTACGGCGACAGCGCCCGCACCTTCGCCCTCGGTGAAATACCGGCCGAGGTTCAACGGCTGCTCGATGTCACACAGGAGGCCCTCGAGGCTGGTATCGAGCAGGCCCGCCCCGGCAATCGGGTCGGCCATATCTCGCACGCTGTCCAGCAGGTGGCCGAAAAGGAAGGCGGCTTCGGGGTCGTCAGACAACTCGTCGGACATGGCATCGGCAGGACGATGCACGAGGACCCTCAAATACCAAACTTCGGGTCGATTAACGAGGGTCCAAAACTGAGAGCTGGTTTAGTGATTTGTATAGAGCCGATGATCAACATGGGCACTCATCAGGTGAAAACTCTGCCCGATGGCTGGACTGTGGTAACTGCCGATGGAAGACCATCGGCCCACTTCGAACACCAGGTGGCCATCACTGATGACGGTCCGGATGTGTTGAGCAAACTGTAAGGGAGTCTATGGCCAAAGAGGAAACTATTACGGTGGAAGGTCGCGTGATCGAACCTCTGCCGAATGCGATGTTCAAGGTGGAACTCGATAACGGGCACGTCGTGCTCGCCCACATCTCAGGTAAAATGCGTATGCATTTCATCAAGATACTACCGGGAGATAAAGTAACACTTGAACTATCACCCTACGATTTGAGCCGTGGCCGAATTACGTACCGGTACAAGTAGTCAGATGGCACGAAAGGCGGTTTGACCATGAAAGTAAAGTCCTCTGTCAGAAAGCGCTGTGAACACTGCAAGATCATCAAGCGCAAAGGAGTGCTGCGAGTGATCTGTAAACGCAACCCCAACCACAAACAGCGCCAGGGCTGAATGATCGAAAATGAAAACGATTAGTATGGTTACGCGATACATAAAGGAGTACTGATTTGGCTCGAATTGCGGGTATTGACCTGCCCAAGGGAAAGCGGGTCGAGGTCGGCCTGACCTATATCTACGGAATAGGTCCTCACATCGCCAGGCAGGTCTTGAAAAAGACCGGTGTCAGCCCGGATACCCGGGTCAATAAGCTGACCGACGATGAGGTCGCGAAGCTGCGAAATGTCATCGAGAACGACTATACCATCGAGGGAAACCTCCGGACCGAAATCTCAATGAACATCAAGCGGCTCATTGATATCGGCAGCTATCGCGGTCTGCGGCACCGCCGCGGACTACCGGTGCGCGGTCAACGCACCAAGACCAATGCGCGGACCCGCAAGGGACCGCGACGGGCTATCGGCGGTCTCAAAAAGAAGGCCGTCAAGTAGCGATGCAGAACCGACAACACATCTCTGAGGTGATACGTGGCTGATCCCAAAAAGAAAGGACGCGTCAAAAAGAAAGCTCGTCGCGTCGACGCGAACGGTGTCGTCCATATCAAGGCAACGTTCAACAACACCGTCATTACCGTTACCGACACCACCGGTAGAACCATCTCGTGGGCTACCGCCGGAAGGGCCGGCTTCAAGGGATCGAAAAAATCGACCCCGTTCGCCGCTCAGCTCGCCGGCTCCACCGCAGCCAAGGAAGCGATGGATATGGGCCTGCGAAAGGTCGAGGTCTGGGTCAAAGGACCCGGCTCCGGTCGCGAGGCCGCCATCCGGTCGCTTTCGGCCGCCGGGCTTGAGGTCGTCCTCATTAAGGACGTTACCCCCATCCCGCACAACGGGTGTCGCCCCCCGAAACGGCGGCGCGTCTGATCATCCGCCTTGTTGGAGAAAACAGGAACTTTCTCAGTTTGCCTGGGATAGCCTGGAACCGCACCGGCCGCGACAAGCGACCCCCCGCAACACCTGCGCGGGGAACTTCGATCCGCTCCACCGGTTCTGATCCAGGTAAAGGAGTCTTTCCGTACGGGAGGTTTGTAGACTGATATGAAATGGAAACCGATTACCATGCCGAAGGAGGTCGTCAACGACCAGTCCTCCGCAGACGAGAATTTCTCGAGCTTCACCATTGAACCGCTTGAGCGAGGCTTCGGAACCACCCTCGGCAACTGCCTGCGCCGAGTCCTGCTGTCGTCAATTCAGGGAGCAGCCGTGGTCTCTATGCGCATCAAGGGATGCCTTCACGAATTCTCCACCATTCCCGGAGTCTATGAGGATGTCACCAACATCGTCCTCAATGTGAAAGCTATTCGCGTTCGGATGCATGCCGACAGTATGCGTACCCTCCGTCTGAAGGCCAACGGCAAGGGAGAGGTTACCGCCGGTATGTTCGAGGGTGACCCCGATGTCGAAATCCTCAACCCCGACCAGCACATCTGTGAGCTGACCGACGATATCGACTTCGAAATGGAAATCGATGTCGACTCCGGACGCAGCTACAGCGTCGCCGAGGCCAACAAACGCGAGGACGCCCCCGCCGGTACCATCTTCGTCGACTCTCTCTTCTCACCCGTGATCAAGGTCGCCTTCCGCGTCGAGAATACCCGCGTCGGGCAGAAAACTGACTACGACCGACTGCTCCTGGAACTCACCACCGACGGCTCGACGACCCCGGAAGATGCCCTGTCCTACGCCGCCAAACTGATCAAGGATCACCTGCAGTTGTTCATTCACATGGATGAATCCGTCCTCGTCGAAGAGGAACCCGAAGAGGACGAAGAAATCATCCGCATGCGCAACCTGCTCAAGACGCGCGTCGATGAACTCGAACTGTCCGTGCGCTCCTCCAACTGCCTCCGCGCAGCCAATATTCAGACCCTTGCGGATCTGGTCACCAAGACCGAATCCGAAATGCTCAAATATCGAAACTTCGGGCGTAAATCGCTCAACGAAATAAGTGCCATCCTCGAATCCATGAATCTCTCTTTCGGGATGGATGTGTCAAAGTATATGGAAGGCAGTTCGACCGCGTCGACCGCCGGCTAAGCCCAAGCTGGGAGTGTGTAGTAGTTATGGGACATCGTGATAAACTGGCCAAGCTGGGGCGGACCGCTTCCCACCGGGATGCCATGCTCAGTAATATGGCGACCTCGCTGTTCAAACACCGCGTCATCAAGACCACCGACGCCAAAGCCAAGGCCCTAAGACCGGTGGTGGACCGCATTATCGCTACGGCCAAACAGGAAACACTGGCCGCCAAACGCCAGGTCGCCCGCACCATCCAGGAGAAGGACGTCTTCAAAAAGCTCTTCACCGAAATCGTGCCGCAATTCCATGACCGCGATTCCGGATTCACCCGCGTCATCAAATCCGGTTTCCGTCGCGGCGATGGCGCCCCGATGGCAGTGGTGGAACTGCTTACCGAAAAACCACCCGAACAAACCGACGACAAGAAAGCCAAAAAGGCAAAGCAGTCCAAAAAGCCCAAACCGTAACACGCAGTAACCCCACTCCGCCCACCCGCGGTGGGCCTGTTCGTGACAATCTCGATTCTTACCCGGGCGTCCGCACCGCTGCCGACGCCCGCTTGCTTTGTATCCCCGAGCGCCCGGCAACATTTCTGTTTACTTGCCTTCAACCCCCACTTGTGTTATATAGCGTAACAAGCACGTAGATTGGACGTTACCGTGTCGGTCCCGGTGGCGCACTCCACCCGACCGCCTCAGCAACACAAACGACTCCTACACGATGAGGGGAACATGAACAACCAGCCGTAGAAGAAACGGATGTCCAAGGGCTGTCTGGTGGCCCTGATTGTCGTCGGTATTCTGGTGATTATGGTCGCCATTGCGATGATCACCTGCTGGATGAAGAAGGATGATCTGGTCAAGTATGGTGTCACAAAGCTCGTCGCTGGCATTGCCGAAATGGCCCACGAGGATCCCCAGCCCGGAGTGGATCCCGAGGCCCTGAAAGACCTCTCCGTCGCCTTCGAAGAGCGCGTCAACGAACTGGATTCGATCAACTTCGAGAAGTTCGGAATCATGGCGCAACGGCTCCAGCCCATCGTTCAGGATGGAACCGTCGACTCCGCCGAGGCCCGACAAGTCTATGAGGCGGTCTTCCACCTGTTCCCCGATATGCGTGAACAATATGCTCCGCCGGACATGTATGAGTTCGATACCGACGATGAGCTCTGGCCCGAGGATACCCTGATGTCTGAGGGCATGTAACGTCAATCCGCGGCATTGCCGGGAAACCGTCTATCAGTAGGGTCGGGATTCCCCACTGACCACCCCGCTGACAGCCCGTGCCAAACTGCACGGAGTAAGAAGGACCGTCACTAAGGCAGCCTTATGGCCATTCTCGCTGGCATACTTATCAGCTACTTACTTGGAGCCGTCCCTGTCGGACTGATCGTCGCCCGCCTCGCCGGTTTCGGGGACATCCGCCAACACGGCTCCGGCAACATCGGCGCCACCAATGTCTGGCGCCTTGCCGGGTTCAAGGTCGCCATCCGGGTCTTCATCCTTGATATCGGCAAGGGTGTTGCGGCCGTCATGCTCGGACGTCTTTTCGCCGCCGAATACTCCATCGCACCCTTTGCCCCCGAACACTTCATGGTCCTGTGCGGCATCGCCGCTGTTCTCGGCAACGTGTTCCCCGTCTTTCTGATGTTCAAAGGAGGCAAAGGCGTCAACACTTCTCTCGGCGTCATCCTGACTCTCCTGCCACTCCAGGCCGCCATCGCCTTTGCCGTGTTCGTCGTCGTCGTGCTCACGACCCGCTTCGTATCACTCGGCTCCATTCTGGCCGGACTCACCCTAAGCGCCATCGTTATCGTCCAGAAGTCAATCCTCGATAGCCCCGTCGCCGATGTCTATGTCGCCCTCGCCCTCTTGCTGGCCATCCTGATCGTCTTCACGCATCGACAGAACATCGTTCGCCTCGTGTCCGGAACCGAGAGCCGCCTTTCGACACGGCAACGCAACGATCAGCAGGGGAGAGGCAACCATGTTTAACCGCGTGGCCATTCTTGGCGCTGGCTCCTGGGGACTGGGTATCGCCCATGTGACAGTCAACGCCGGCCTGAACGCGACAATCTGGGAATACGACCCTCAGGAGTTCGAAATCCTCAGGCACCAACGCACCATTCCCGGCAAGCTGCCTGACTTCCGACTCCCCGACAGCGTCGCCGTCACAAACAGCCTCAGTCGCGCCCTCAAAGACGCCGAGCTTGTCCTCCTGGCGGTCCCCGCTCAGACACTCCGCTCGGTGATGGTCGAGCTTGCCCCACTGCTGCCGCCCGAAGCGGGCATTGTCAACCTGGCCAAAGGCATTGAGGTCGCAACGCTCAGGCGCATGTCCGAAATCATCATCGAGCTGCGCCGCGATCCCGTTGCCGCTGTCGCCACCATCTCCGGACCCTCCCACGCCGAGGAAGTCGTGCGCGACATGCCGACGACGGTGGTGGTTGCCGGACAACCGGACGGCTTCGTCGAGGCCGTGCAGGAGTCTTTCTCCACCCCCACCTTTCGGATATACAAGTCCCACGACCTGATCGGCGTCGAGCTCGGCGGATCCTTGAAAAACATCATCGCCATCTCCGCCGGCATTGCCGCCGGACTGGGGCTGGGCGATAACACTCTGGGGGCGCTCATTACCAGAGGACTGGCCGAAATCACCCGCCTGGGTGTGGCTATGGGGGCCTCACCCGAAACCTTCGCGGGGCTGTCCGGTATCGGCGATCTGGTGACCACCTGTGCGTCACGACACAGCCGCAACCGGTTCGTGGGCGAAGCTATTGGTCGCGGGGAATCTCTGCAACAGGTGCTTGACAACATGAAAATGGTGGCCGAGGGCGTGCAGACCACACGCAGCGGCTATCAGCTCTCCCGCAAATTCCAGGTCGAAATGCCCATCACGCGGCAGGTACATGACGTCCTCTTCAAGGGGAAAGAGCCGTCAGAGGCTGTCGGCGACCTGATGGTGCGATCACTGAAGGAAGAAATATGGCAGTAGCGAATTCGCGCAGATGGGAGGGGTAACACATGAGCAAAACTGGCGAGAACGGCGGCAAGCTGTATTACTCGATCAGCGAAGTCGCACGAATGACCGGGCTGGAAGCCTACGTCCTGCGCTACTGGGAAAAGGAGTTCCCACAACTGCGGCCCCGCAAAAATCGCGGCGGTAACCGCATGTACACGCAGAAGGATATCGAGATCGTCAACCAGATCCGACACCTGCGGATGAATGAGAAACTCACAATTGCCGGCGCCCGGTCACGACTGACCATGAAACGACCACCGGAACTGCCAACTGGCCAGAGCACAATGCCGGCCCGGACAAGGACCCTCATCGGCCAGATCAGAGAGGATATCCGGCAACTGCTGAAACTTTTCTCTTGAGTTTCGCCGATTGCTGCCTACATTAAGAATCTGCCTGTACGGCAATCGAATACGTGTCGGAGCGTAGCGCAGCTTGGTTAGCGCACTCGCTTGGGGTGCGAGAGGTCGGCCGTTCAAATCGGCTCGCTCCGACCATTTTCTCACCCGGCGCCCACCCCGCCGGCATCACAACTATCGCTTGATTTCTCCCCGCTGTGTGCCTACCATTGCCGCCATGATCATGGCGATACTCAGGCCCGAAACCCGCAATACGCCCAAACGGATCCTGCCCGTCTTGCCAAAAACGAGGACTCCCCATAATCAACGCAGGATAGACGCGTGCCGAAGAAGAAACGCATACTGCTGACCAACGATGACGGCTATTTCGCCGACGGCCTCGTGACGCTCACCGCTGATCTGCGGCGACGAGCCAAAGTCTATGCCGTCGCCCCCGACCGCGAGCAATCCGCCAGCTCGCACTCACTCACCCTGAACCGCCCTCTCAGGGTTCACCAGATCGAGGACCGACGCTGGGCTATCGACGGCACCCCCACCGACTGCGTCATGCTCGGCATCCACCTGCTGTTCAAGCAGGATCCTCCCGATATCATCATCTCCGGCATCAACCACGGCGCCAACATGGGCGATGATGTCACCTACTCCGGCACAGTGGCAGCCGCCATCGAGGGCGCCATCCTCGGGGTACCGTCAGTCGCCGTCAGCATGGCCAACTATGAACCCGGAACACCCATGAACCGTGCCGCAACCTTCGTTGGCAAACTGCTGGCCAACTGGGACCGACTGGCGCTGGAGAAGGGGACATTCCTGAACATCAACCTGCCCCGCGATGACGGCCGACCATACACCCGGTACGAGTTCACCAGCCTCGGCGCCAGACAGTACAAGGATATCATCGTCCACAAAACCGACCCCAGGGGAAAACCATACTACTGGATCGGCGGTCGCGCCAAGTGGAAAAAGACACGAGGGACCGACTTCGAGGCCGTCGCACGTGGTGTCATATCGATCACGCCCCTCAGGCTGAATTTCACCGACAACACCACCCTCAAGCGGTTGGCCGATCTTGAGCTGAGGCTGTAGTGTGCCCCGCCCGTCGGAAACAGGAGTCGCAAGACCAATTATTCCTGTTGACTTTGGCCAAAAAAGTCGTATCATTCATGCTCCAACAAATGGATATCGGGGCGTAGCGCAGTTTGGTAGCGCGCTTGGTTCGGGACTAAGAAGTCGCTGGTTCAAATCCAGTCGCCCCGATTTTTCTCACTTCGAGAACAAGCTTAGGGGACCGGTTTGAGCAACTCTCCACTGCCAAACGCCAACCTCTTCAGAAAGGAAGATTTCAAATGTCCAGCCGGAGAAAGCCTATCGTGGCAGTTGTGGGGGCTGGGAAATGCTCGCGGAAACTCCGCGATCAGGCTGCAGAAGTGGGGCGCTATGTCGCCGAAAACGGCGGCATAGTCGTTTGTGGCGGCATGGGTGGGATCATGGAAGGTGCCGCGAGGGGCGCCAGGGAAGCCGGCGGTACCACCATCGGTATTCTCCCAACCTCCGACCGCGCCGATGCCAACGAGTTCATTGATTTCGTCATACCCACCGGATTCGGCGAGGCCCGCAACATCATGGTTGTGCGCACCGCCGACGTCGTGGTCGCCTTCCCGGGCAAGTATGGCACCCTGTCCGAAATGGCCTTTGCCCTGCATGCTCATAAACCCGTCATCTCTATCAATGCCTGGAAACTCGGCGACGAAATGATCCAGCAGACCGACCCCGTCGAGGCAGCCGAACTGGCCATGAAACTCGCCCGGGAGTCCATCGACGAAGACCCGGAGGACTGATGAAAACGGCGGGGGCAGCAATCCGTGTCTCCGGCAGGGTTCAGGGAGTCGGCTTCAGGTACTGGGCGATGCAGCGAGCCAGGCTCCTCGGGCTGACAGGTCTCGTCAGGAATGAGGCCGATGGCTCCGTATTCACCGTTGCCGAAGGGGACCACTCCGCCATAGAATCATACATTGACCAGCTCGAACGAGGACCGGCATCATCGGCGGTGGCTGAGGTGTCGGTCTCGTGGCGCGAGTTCACTGGCAAGTATCCCGATTTCCGGATCACCTTCTAACAAGGGACCATAACGCAACCACTGATACCGACGAGGATCCATGGAAGACCTCAAACACTATATTCGAAGCGTGCCCGACTTCCCTAAAAAGGGAATCAACTTCTATGATATCAGCACGCTCATGGCCAGTCCCCAGGGGATGACTCTCGCCCTGGCCCGAATGGAGGAGTACGTCAGAGGCAGACAGGCTCAGAAGATCGTGGCCATCGAATCACGAGGGTTCATCTTCGGCGGCATTCTCGCCGATCGCCTCGGAGTCGGACTGGTTCCGGCCCGCAAACCCGGCAAGCTGCCCTACAAAACAGTGTCCGCCAGCTATGCCCTCGAGTACGGCGTTGATACCCTCGAAATGCACGTCGATGCTGTCACGCAAAACGAACGCGTCGTCGTTGTCGATGACCTCATCGCCACCGGCGGTACCCTCGCTGCCGTCTGCCAGCTCTGCGAGGAGCTCGGCGGCATCGTCGTCGGCGTGAGTGCGATCATCGAACTCTCCTTCCTCCCATGGAGAGAGAAACTCAGCCGCTGGGATGTCAATACCCTGATAAGCTTCGACACCGAGTGAACCCAGTTCGCCTTTTCACTTGCGCCCGGCCCATGAACCCCTAACTTGCCTGTGCGCCGAAGGCGAGAAATCATCGCCCGACGCTGGCACTCGCGCCCCCGTAGCTCAGTTGGATAGAGCAGCGGTTTCCTAAACCGCGGGCCGCAGGTTCAATTCCTGCCGGGGGTATACTCTTTCGTAACATCGCCGCAACTAATGCCCGACTAACGAGATACAGGCCCCCAAAAGACCGTGAAATCCGTTGACAGCCCCATATTATTGCCATATACTTTTGCATTGTTTTCGGATGTCGTACGTCTACACCGTAGGTGGATGAAAGACTGTCGGTCAGGTTATAAGGAGATCCCTCAATGAAACTCGCCCGTTTGGCGCTTGCGATGCTGATCCTGCTTGGCGCTGCTCCGCTGTATGCGCAGACTACTCAAACCAGTCTCAGCGGCAGCTTGTACGAAGACTATGACTTCAACTTCCTCGGCGGCGGTGCCCGTGCCGCCGGCATGGGCAAAGCCTATTTGGCCGTCTCCGATGATATCTACGGCATCAGTTGGAACCCCGCCGGTATCTACTTGCTGGAGAAACCCGTTATGGGTATGGCCTACGGTTCTCTCGTCCCTCGCGGCACTGGCAACAGCATCGTGCTCCCGGGTTCTCAGCTCGCAGGCGTCGACCACTCCGGTACCCTCGGGGCCATTAGTTCCCTCACGTTCGCCGCACCCGTACGCATCAAAGGCCACCAATTCGTAGGCTCAGCAGGCTACACCCGCAACTTCGCGCAATACAGCAAATACGGCGGCACCCATCAGGCGTACCAGTCAGTGTGGGTAATCGAAGGATTCAACCTTAGGGAAGACTCCTCTTTCAATACCTACGATTTCGAAACTCAACTCATGGGGGGACCGTACTCCCTCAATATCGGCTTCGGAACCCGCTTCTATTCGAACATCTCCTTCGGCGCAACCGTCAACGTCTACGCCGGTTCCACAGTCCGCGAACAGGACGTCACTGTCTTCATGGATGACTATCCCCACGATCGCGGCCAGCGCGGTCATGTCTTGTTCGAGTCAGTGCGCAAGGACACCGCCAAGTTTAGCGGCGTGAACTTCACGCTCGGGTTCAAATACCACGGCGACAAATGGGATGCCGGACTCCTTGTCCAAACCCCCTTCACCCTCGTCGCCAACCGCGAATTCGAAATCGTCAACATCACCCGGGCAAGGGGATGGGACTCAACATACAACCAGTTCGGGGAGTACCGCGTCGTGCCGGCGGCGACCGACACGACCTACGTTATCGATCAGAAGACCAAGTACGAGATCCCCGTCCGGATCGGTCTCGGCCTGGCCTTCAAGCCCTCCGAAAAATGGCTGCTGGCCGCCGACTTCGACTACCAGCCATTCAGCGGACAGAAGGTCCTCAATCGAGACAGATTGGTCATCGATCCAGGTGGCAACAACGAGGAGTTCTTCTCAGAAATCGATCCGGAGTGGAACAGCGTCTTCCGTATTCGCACCGGAGCCGAGTACCTGTTGGAATCCCGCTTCGCAAAAATCCCGCTCCGCTTCGGATTCGGCTATAACCCCATGCCCGCACCAAGTATGGACGACGACGGCGAGGGAACATCTTCGACCATCGACCTGAGCTTCTCCCTCGGGGCCGGCCTGCACTGGGAACAGATCTACCTCGACTGGGCCTACACCTACTCGGTCATGGATCGCGACATCTATACCTTCGGATCGTTTGAGAACAGCAATATCTATCCGGTGTCAGGGACGATAGAGAATCGCCATCATCACATTCAATTTGCCTTCACCGGATATTTCTAAGGGATCGCAAAGATACACGGCGGCCGGCCTCATCAGCCGGCACGCCTAACCTCACTGCAAATCCTGCCGATACTACACACAGAGACAGAGAATCGGGCAGGTATTGTAAGCAAGTAGTCGGGAGACGTAAGTGCACAGCAGAGTCAAGCTGAGTAAGCGCCAGATCAAAGAAGACAAGTTCACGACCTTCATGCTCACTTCAAGAGCGAAAGTCATGGATAACTGGCAGTACTACGCCCTCGCGGTTGCGGCGGCTATCGTTGTCATCGTCGCGGTCGTATACTTCGTCAACGCCCGGCAGGCCACATCCGCCCAGGCCGCCGCCCAGTTCGCCCGCGCCACCAACGAGTATCGCGCCGGCAACAACCAGGTCGCCATGATGTCCTTCCAGCAAATCATTGCCAACTACGGCGACACAAACGAGGCCAACCGCGCACGCTTCCTCCTCGGACGCATCAACTACGAGTCGCGCAACTACGATGAAGCCATCGTCCAGTGGCAGAGCTTCCTCACCAAAGAACGCAGGGACATCCTCGGCCGCTCCGCTGCCTATGCCGGCATCGCTGCCGCCCACGAAAACAAGGGCGACTACGCCGCTGCGGCCGCAAACTTCGAACTGGCCGTCAAGGAGTACCCCGAAGGACCACTGGCCGGTGACTACCACCTCGGCATCATGCGCAACCACCTCCTCGGAAATGACTTCAGAAACGCTCAGGAGCAATTGGACATCATCGTCGATCGCTGGGCCGACACCCAGCTGGCCCGCCGCGCCCAACTGCTCTTCGCTGAACACGCCACGCCGGCCCTCACTACCACACCGTGATGCCGCAGTAGCCTCAGCGGGGAAGAGCCCTTGCCGAGTTCAATCACTCCCCTCAGAGTTGCCATTCTGTGGCACATGCATCAGCCAAATTACCAGGAGCCGGGCACCAACCGGCTCCTGATGCCTTGGGTACGGCTCCACGCCACCAAGGACTACCTTGATATGCCCCTCCTGCTCAGCGACCACGAAAACGTCACCGCCACCTTCAACCTGGTCCCGGCACTCATCGATCAGCTCGAACTCTACCAGCGCGGAGGCACCGACCCCCACCTCGAGCTCTCAAGAATCCCCGCCGAGCACCTCACCCCGGCACAAAGAGCCGAGATCCTCAAGTCCTTCTTCTCCGCCAATCCCGCCCGAATGATCCGACCACACGAACGCTTCAACCGGCTCTATCAGAAGGTCAGCACCAACTACCACGATCGCATCCTGCCCGCCCTGTTTGCCTCTGAAGAACTCCGTGATATCCAGGTCTGGTCACACCTCGTGTGGGTCGACCCACGATTCCGCGAAGAAGAGCCGATTCGCTCATTGTTCGCCAAGGGAAAGCACTTCACCGAAAATGAGAAGCACACCCTGCTCGACTGGCAGGTCGACCTCATTTCCAAAATTGTCCCCACCTATCGGAAGCTGTACCAGGATGGCACCATTGATGTCTCCTTCACGCCATACTACCACCCCATCCTGCCACTGCTGTGCGACACCAATTCGGCCCTGGAAGCTTCACCGCAGATAACCTTGCCCAAACACCGGTTTCGCCACCCCGAAGATGCCGACATGCAAATTCGTATGGCCACCGAAAAGTTCCAATCCGTCTTTGGCCGGCCCCTCAAGGGTATGTGGCCATCAGAAGGATCTGTCTCCGAAGAAGTCGCCGAACTGATTATCAAACACAACATCCAGTGGATCGCCACCGATCAGGATATCCTCTATCAGTCTATGGCCAAGGCGGGACGCCCAACCCATGGGCACCTGCTCCACACCGTCTACAGCTATCGCGACAAGCTCAAACTCCTCTTCCGCGACCGCGCCCTCTCCGACCGCATCGGCTTCGTCTACTCCGAATGGGACGCCGACAAGGCCGTCGCCGACTTCATCGGTCACCTTCGACGCATCCGCGAACTGCTGTATTCCAATCTGGAACAGGTCGTCGTCCCCGTCATCCTCGACGGCGAGAACGCCTGGGAGTACTTCGCCAACGATGGGACCGACTTCCTCAACCTGCTCTACACTCAGCTTGGCGAGGACCCGGCCTTTCAGACGGTCACCATGTCCGCCGCGGCTGACCAACTCGCCGGACGAGACCTGCCACGCCTGTTCGCGGGCTCATGGATCAACCACAACTTCCGCATCTGGATCGGCCACCCCGAGGACAACACTGCCTGGGAACTGCTCTCAGAAGCACGGTCGGCGCTCGTCAAATTCGAACAGGAGCACCCCGATGCTGATCCCTCCATACTCCGGCAGGCTTGGCGGCAAATCTACATCGCCGAGGGCTCCGACTGGTGCTGGTGGTATGGCGATGAGCACCGCGGCCAGCACAACGAACAATTCGACCGCACCTACCGTCGCCACCTGATCGCCGTCTACGAACTGCTCGGCCTGGAGATTCCGATAAGCCTGCTTAGTCCGGTCCATCACGGTAGCAAACTGCCCATTGCCGATGCTCCCAACACGCTCATCACCCCGCAGATCGATGGCCGCATCAGCCACTTCTACGAGTGGGCCGGCGCCGGTCTCTACAACTGCGAGGCCGTCGGCGGCGCCATGCACCGCGACGACCGCGTCATCTCCTTGATTCACTTCGGTTTTGATCACGAATGGTTCTACATTAGGCTTGACTTCACCGATCCGCAGACCCTAAGATTACTTAAGGGAACGGGCTTCCGGTTTGACTTCTACGTCCCCGAGAACGTCCCGGTGACCGTACGGCTGGCCGATTCCTCGCTCATCTGTGAGGGCGCACCTCACACTCAGGCACAGCTTGACACCCTACTGGAGGTCGCCGTAAAACGTGATGACCTCTGGAAGGAAGGTCACGGAGAACTGGGCTTCACCGTCAGCGTCGTGACTGATGGCCACAATCTCGAAACCTGGCCCGGCAACGATTGGATACGGCTGAACGTGCCCCGGCCTGACAGCGAGCTGTTCTGGCCCCAGTGACGCAACGGACCATCCCGCGCTCCCGGAACCCATGGAGGAGACTATGACAGAAAAATTCTTCCCCGATGAACATGACGAGCACGAACCCCGAGCCCATGTCCCCGCAGAACCGCCGGATCGGGAACCTTTGCCCACAATGGAAACATCGGGCGGCGAGCACAACGATCGATCGCGACGCACCACCGACGATGCCCGCATGATGGCGATAATGTCCTACATACCGTTTCTGTGCTTCGTCCCCCTGCTCAACATGAAGCATGATCGCAACGCCCAGTTCCACGCCCGACAGGGAACCATCCTGTTCCTGATTGAAATCGTCGCCGTGCTGCTCCTTATTCACCCTGTCTCGGATTTCGTGTTTCGCGCCGTCCTGCTGATTGCCATCGCCTTCAGTATCGCGGGCATCTATTTCGGACTCCAGGGAAAGAACCACAAACTACCGATAATTGGTGATCTGGCTGAAAAAACCGACCTGTAATCGGGTCTGCCCGATCGACAACACTCAGGATGCAGAACCATGTCTAATCTTCGTTACCTGCTTGCAATCGCGCTGTCCATCATCATCACTGGCTGCGCTACCACGGGACCGGGCGGCAAAAAATCACTGGTCATCATACCAACCAGCTACGAGGTCGCTATCGGCCAGGGAATGGCCGAGCAGATAAGCCAGCAGGAGAAGATCCTCCCGGACACGCTCTGGCAAAACTACATCACCGAGGTCGGCCAGCGCATCGTGGACGTCTCTGACCGAAAGGGCCTCGACTATTACTTCGCCGTCATCGAATCCGACCAGATCAACGCCTTCGCCGCCCCCGGCGGCTTCATCTACTTCTACACCGGCTTGCTCAAAACCATGAATTCCGAGGCAGAACTCGCCGCTGTCATGGCCCACGAAATCGCGCACGTCGTCGCCCGACACGGTGTCAAGCGCCTTCAGACCGCAATGGGTGCCCAACTCGCCTACCAGCTCGTCTTCGGAGACGAGGGCGCCGGACAAGCCCTCGATGCCGCCATCGGCATCGGCCTGAACCTCGCCTTCGCCGACTACTCCCGCGACGCCGAACGCGAGGCTGACCAGTACGGTGTCATCTACATGACCCGCGCCGGCTATGATCCCCGCGCCGCCGTCGACATGTTCCATACCCTCGCCGAGGCCGGGGGAGACCGCCAGCGAAACGTCTTCGAGAACCTCCTCGCCAGCCATCCCGAAACTCAGGAACGCATCCGCAACGTCACCCACCAGGTCGAGGCAATGATGCCTCTGTCGGATAACCTCGAACAGGGGCAGGAACGCTATCGGCAGATGCTCCAAAGACTGCCGTGAGAACTCCCGGACGAGCTGAGCACCAGGCACAGGATCAACCCCGCGACGGTCACTGACCTCTGGTCGTGATTACAAGATCACGTTACTCCGGTTTCTGCCCCGATGGTCTTGGGGGACGGAAAACATCTCACTCGCCTGATAGCTAATCCATTCTTTTACAATAACTTATAAGCCGGAAATCTTTTCCGGTTTTTTGTTGACACCCCCTCCAACTTCCGGTATGCTCCCCGCTAAATGTATGGACCATTGCCAACACTTCACTCAAGACTGTGCTCAGGTTTCCGACAATGACAACATACATGTGCCCACGGCGCACAACGAGGCGTAAATGCCTGCCCCGGCGCAGTTTGACTCGAGCGAAAGCCCTTGTCTGTGGCTCGCTGTTCACCCCAAGGGCATTTGCCCTCTGAAGGAGGGCGCGCACGATACCGCGAGAATGGTCTTTGAAACCGGTTACGCGCTGTCTGCGATCGCACTAACCTGCTATTGCAGAGGGACTTACAATGATCGAGGCGATGTCGGTCAAACAGTGAATGGATTCACGAGGAGGTCACCCTTTCTCGGCACCCTGATTGCCTTATATGGCCTTCAGAAAGATGCTAAGAAAGAGGTAAAGGGATGGCTAAGAAGAATCTCAGCAGGATAATTCTCGGGTGGATCGTCCTGATCATAATCACTGCCCTTATCGGCCGGGTCTCAATAGCTGCCCCGGTCGGCGGACAAACAGCCGCCGATTTCCTGAATATCGGCGTAGGAGCGCGCCCGGCCGGGATGGGCGGAGCATATTCCGCCGTCGCCGATGGCGCGCTGGCCGCGTACTGGAACCCCGCGGGTCTCACCTCGATCCAATCCGGCGAAATCTCTCTGAGCCACTTCGCCTGGTATCAGGACGTCAGCGTCGAACATGGCTCCATCGGCTTCCGCCTGTCTGATCGAGCGGTCATGGCCGTCTCTATCACCTTCCTGAACTATGGGCAGATCACCCGCTATGACGCCAACGGCTACGAACAGGGAGAGATCGATGCCTACGACTGGTCCGGCGGCGCATCTGTCGGCCTTCGATTGTCCGACAACATCGCCCTCGGCGTCACGGGTAAGTTTATCAGCCAGAAGCTCGATGACATCTCAGCCTCAACCTTCGCCGGCGATGCCGGCCTCAAGGTGGACCTCGAATGGGCCTCGCTGGCCGTTACCGTCAACAATCTCGGCTCCGATATGGTCTTCGACAATGTCTCCGAGAAACTGCCCACCAGCGTCCGCTTCGGCGTCGCCGCCTGGCCCTTCGATCACTGGCTGACAACCTCTTTCGAGGCCGAAAAGCGCTTCAATGGCGCCATGGTCCTGCGCAACGGCATGGAGTTCTCGTGGAACCACATGTACTTCCTGCGCGCCGGTCTTAACATCTTCCCCGGGGATGACCAACGCTCATTCTCCTCCGGCCTGGTCATGGGAGCCGGGGTCCGCTTCGCCCAGGCCGGTTTTGACTACGCCTACACCCCGTCCGACACCTACTCCGGACAGGACCTGCACCGCCTGTCGGTCACACTCGGCTTCGGCTACTGACACAATACCTGCGGTTGACACCCTCGACTTCTGACCGCACCCCTCACAATACCTTGATATCAACGGCCAACCTCCCTCGGTTGGCCGTTTTCCTGCACGCTCTTGCCCTGTACCTGCGCAATCTGTTGCATGTTATGTGTGGGCGCTGTCATGATGTCCCGTCGAATCGAATCCGTCACCTGCTGTCCACCGCACGCCAGCGTGGCATCAATCTCGACGTGACCCGTTAACTCATTATACTGCAGCCATATCCGCCGGCAAAGAAGAGACTTCATAGGGCCTTCTGTCCGTGTTCCATTCATTTCCAGAATTGGCAAGTTGTTTGCTCAAATGCATGGAAACAGGAATTAAACGGACAATTAGGTAATTAGGACAATCCTGAATGAATGGCTCTGACAACAACCTCAACAATTCGATGGGTCTGCACTCCGACACCGCAGCATCAATCGACATAGCCGAGGTTCGTTATGGTCTGGCCAGCGGCGTTGAAGCCGCTTCTCCGGCGGTACCCACCGCCAGTTCCTTGACTTTCGGCAGTCACCTCAGTTACCTTTTCAACGAATACTTTGTCGGTTTGCTCATTGTCCTGTGCTCGGCAGTCTTTGTGTTCGCTGTGCCGAGCTGGATCGTTAAACCGGACGTGGCCAGGCGTATGATTGCACGTGTTATCCGACGGACCATCGACATCATTGGGGCGCTGGTAGGTATGATTCTAACCCTGCCGTTCTGGCTGATTCTACCCGTGCTTATCAAACTCGATACCCCCGGCCCGGTGTTCTACGTCCAGCAACGTGTCGGGATAAACCGCCGCCGACAGGATCGGCGAGCCTTCCAGAAGGCCGATGTCCGCGATCGCCGACGTTCCGACCGCAGGACCTCCAACCTGATGGGCAGACCCTTCAATCTCATCAAGTTCCGTACTATGGTTCAGGACGCCGAAAAGAAGTGCGGCCCGGTCTGGGCTACGAGAAACGACCCCCGCATTACCCGTATCGGTAAGCTCCTGCGTAAGACCCGTCTGGACGAGATTCCCCAGTTTGTGAACATCCTCAAGGGTGATATGTCGCTGGTCGGACCTCGCCCGGAACGCCCCAGCTTTGTCAGCAAGCTTGCCCGCGAAGTAGACAACTACACCGGTCGGCTGGCCGTCAAACCGGGTCTCACCGGACTGGCTCAGGTGGAAAACGGCTATGACTCCTCCGTGGATACGGTCGCACGAAAGGTGCAATACGACCTCGAGTACATCAACAGCCGTTCGCTCTGGCTCGACTGCAAGATTCTGCTCAAGACCGTGAAAGTTGTCCTGACCGGCAAGGGCGCCTGCTGAGGACAGCCCGCCAACTCGACCCTGAAAATTACGAACAGCGATACCCAATAGCGCAAACAGACAGCATATCGGCCGCGACTCACTCGCGGCCTTTTTCCTGTTTACCCTTGTTTGATGTCAAACTATCGCGTATCATTCCGATAGTATCAAAAAGGGATCCAATCGAAATATATGAGGCATAACACGTTGAAAGGGATTTTGACGCTCATGGCACTGATCCTGCTGACGTGCGCGGCAGCGTCAGCACAGAATCAGACTCCGCAGGGAATACTGATCCAGTCCAGCCCTCAGGGTGCCTTGGTAACCCTCAAAGGAGGCGTGACTGTCTCCGGTGTGACACCCGCTCGCTTCCAGCAACTCATGGTCGGAACCTATCAGGTCGAGTTCCTCAAGGACGGCTACGAGAAGTACACCACTCGCGTGAATATCGACCCCCGGCTGCAGTCGCAACTGTCGGTGGACCTCTCGCCGAAACGGCGATGGAAGGCCGCGGCGCGTTCACTACTCATCCCCGGATGGGGACAGCGCTACTCCGACAAGACCACGAAGGGCTTCGCCTTCTCTGTCCTCGCACTCGGCGCCACCACCGCCTTCCTTATCGCCGACGACAACTACAGCAGTAAGAAGGACGACTACGACAGGCTCCTCGTGCAATATGACTCGCTTCGCTATCGCGGTTCGCTCTCTGACCTGCGGGACTTACAGCCACGCCTCGACCAGGCTCAGAGCGATGCCTACAATGCCGAGACCGCCCGACAAGTCACCCTCGGAGGACTTATCAGCATCTGGGCGCTTAATGTCCTCGATGCCTGGCTCTTCTTCCCCGACCAACGCGAATCGTTTACCGTCAAGGGCTTTGCTGTCGCCCCCGAGGCCGACATGCACAGCATCGGTATAACTCTGAGCAAATCCTTTTGATTGGAAGTGAACGCAATGAATCGATTTGCCATATTCCTCATTCTGATAGCGCTGACTGGCCTCGCGGCCTGTGAACGGGAGATTGAGTCCAAAGACCCGGTGCGCTCCCTGCCCGCAGACTGTCCCCGCGTCATCAACCTGACCCCGTCGCTCGGCGACCAGTCCGCCAGCCTGACCTGGGAGGCCTCCAATACCACCGACATCCGACGGTTCCGCATATACGTCGCTACCGCCACCGATACGGCATATACTCTCTGGGACTCAGTCGCTGCCTACTCATACACCTTCAGCCGCTTAACACCCAATCGCACATATGCCGTCGCCGTGGCGCCGGTGCTGACCTCCGGCCTGGAGTGTGATCGCTCCGACCCCACCACCGTGATCATCTCGCCACTCTCAATGGTGATCAACAACAACGACCGGTTCACCAACTCACGCGATGTGACCATTCAACTCAACATCCCCACATCCGTAACCGATATCCGCCTCTATGAAGCTCTCGACAGCGCCACAGCCATCTGGAAAGCTATGTCCGGCACTCAAACCAGCTTCCGGCTATCCGATGGCGATGGCATCAAGACCGTCTATGCCGAGCTGCTCTTTGCCGACGGTGGGCGAACTGCCACCCCCCTGAGCGACCAGATCACCCTCGACCGCATCGCCGAAATCACATCGGTATCCTTCACACCGACCGACTCGCTGTTCCGCTCCGGAAATACCATCACGTTCTCACTCATCGCCGGTGAGTCCGATGGTACCGCAAGCGTCAGCTTCGGCAGCCTCTCAAGACTGGACCTGTACGAGACCACTACTCCGGGCGTGTATCAACGCTCCTGGATTGTGCCCGTCGGCTTCTCTTTGGCCTCCGGTACTGTGACCGGCACCTTCACCGATGCTGCCGGCAACAGAGCCGTCAACCAGTCTGCTCCCCAGGTGCTGAGAATTGCCGGTGACCTGAATCCCGTTACTCTTACGGCAACCGCGCTCTCATCCTATGAGGTTGCCCTCTCATGGACTCAGGCCACCAGTGAGCAATTCCTGTCATACCGGATTTATCGCGACACCCTCGCTTCCGTTTCATCAGCCTCAACTATGGTCGCCGCGGTCTCAAACCGCTCCACCACCAGCTTCATCGATGAGGACCTCGATGAGAATCAGGTCTATTACTACCGCCTCTACCTCTATGATACCTTCGGTCAGGTCGCCTCTTCCGAGATCGCATCGGTGACAACACTGGCGAACGCGCCTCCTGATCCGATAGAGCTGTACGCCATTCCCGATGAGGATGCAGGACGACTCAGCCTGACATGGCAAAGAAGTAATGCCGTTGACTTCGCCTCCTATCGGGTGTATCGATCCAACAGCTCAACTGTCACCACGCAATCAAAGCTGATCGCAATCATCACCAGTGCCAGCACCACCAGCGGCACCTACGATGCCCCCAAAGGCACCACGTACTGGCGCATCTTCGTCTTCGACAAACAGGGCGCCGCAACCGGTTCGAATACGATCAGCGTTAATATCCCGTAATGGAGTTGGGAATATGGGTATAGTCTCTGGCATCAACCGCTTCGTCCACTTGTGGATCGACACGCTCAGGCAGATCGGATCAGGGAAGATCTGGCTGCTGCTGCTCGCACTATTCGGCATTAACTGGCTGGTGCTCTATGCACACTACAACTTCCTCTCGGCCCCCTTCTACGGCGTAATCTCCTTCTGGACCTCCCTGTTCGGAGAGCAACCCGCCGGGGGGTTCACCCACTATCCAGGTCACTTCCTGCTCCTGCCCTATTTCTTCGGATGGGCCAAGACCATCATAAGCGTGATCTTTGAAGGCGCCATCCTCGGTATCGTCGCCATGCTCTTCTATCGACGATACATGCGGCTCGAAAGTGAACCAGTGGAGCTTCTAAACGCCAGCTTGCTGTGGAAGTTCATCGCCGCCTGGGCGCTCTTCAACGTCATCGTCGTGGGTGCCGGACAACTGCTGCCGACTATCTTTGAGTCCGTCCTTGTCGGCTCCCCTCGCCGGCAGGCCGCGTTTACCTACGGTCTGATGCCGCTGGTCTTCGTTGTCCTGCTCGCTGTGTTCCTCTACGTCATCCCCTCCATAATCGTCTTCCGCGACAGCCTCTTCGGCGCCATCGGTCGTTCTCTGAAGATATTTGTGCGAAATCCATTCACCAGCTTCTTCCTGGCAGTCTTCATCATGTTCTTCCCTCTGGCTTTCGCACTGCTCAATAACCCGCAGACCATTGTCAGCAAATTCAACCCGGAGCTGGTCTACTGGCTGTTGTTCGGCGGCCTGGTGGCAGACTTCATCGCCAACTACTTCTGGATGGGGACCACTACACGACTGCTGGTATCCGAGGAGGAATAGTGATTGACTGCCCTTGAGATCCTCTTCTGGGCATCAGGGGGCCTGATCGCTGCCTTCGCCCTCTGGGCGCTGAGCACTGCCCGCGGACGCCATGACCAGCTCGGCGCCGGCATCTCGCTCCTGAACTGGGCCGCAGTACTCCTTGCCGTAGCCCTCTACCTCAACCACTCCTACCGCCTCTTCCACTGGGGAGAAATCAGTCTGGGTATCGCCGCCGCATACCTCCCCTTCAGCTGGCTCCTGTTTACCATGTACTGGGGACGCGACACCTCTGAAAAATCACAGCTCGATCGCCGCCGCCTGACTCTCTTCGCCGCCTTCACTCTCGCAACGGCCTTCGCCATTGCCGATATCGCCGAGCCAATTCTCACCTTCTTCCCCGGCAGTCTCGGCAGCGCCTACTTCACCCTCAGCGGGGGGACCCTGCTGCTGATCCTCTTCTATCTCTGGGCGTTTCTCACCGGGCTGTTCAATGTCGAAAACTGCTACCGCACCGCCCTCGGATCACAGAAGCGTCAACTCGCCGCCGGGCTGTATCTCTCAGTGCTGGTGACCGGATTGGTTTTCTTCGTCGCCACCCTCGAATTCCTCTGGAATCGAATCCCCCTCTGGGTGTTCGTCATCTCCGCCGTCTGCGCACCCGTGGTTGCCCTGCTGCTGCTGATCCATTTGCGAAGACACGACCCCCGCACCATCGGCGTCGTTGTCACCCGACGGTCCGCCTACTCCTCGATTGTCATCATCAACGGCGGCATATTCTTCCTCGTCGTCGGCCTGCTCGCCCAGACCTTCCGCGCTCTCGGAAGGTCCGATCAGGTCCTGCTCCCGGCACTCTCCCTCCTGCTCGTCATCCTGCTGTTCATCTCCATCTACATGCTCAACCGCCTCCAGGGAAGGGTGCGAGCAACCCAGACATCCACCTATCGGGAGGCCGGCAAGTTCGAGTACCGCGAGTTCATAGACGAAATATCCGAATCGACCGCGTGCGACGAAATCCTCGAACGCCTCAATGTGCTCCTGCACAGCAATTACGGCGTCCAATCCGGCGCCCTGATTGAACACACCGAAGGCAGCCACTATCTCGTCAGCAGGCTCAGCGGCGGTCAGCGACCACTGGAAAAGCACCGCGTCCACGAAGTGGTCGAGTGGTTGCACCGTTTTGGCCGGCCCATTATATGGGAAGACCTTGTCGAGCGCACCCCCGAATTCGACTCCAGTCATCGCTGCCTGGTCGATACCCTGGAGTTTCAACCCTGGATGCTCCTGCCCGTCATAGGACGCAAAGACCTTGTCGGTGTCCTCGTTATCAGCGTCCCTGCATCCGCTGACCACGACCCCGCCGAACTCGGACAACTCCTTGAGTCCATCTCCGGCCCCATAGCCCTTGCCATCCGAAATACGCGGGTGACCGAGCAGTTGCTTCGCGCCAAAGAACTCGAGTCCTTCCACAAGGTCTCCTCGTTCGTTCTGCACGACCTCAAGAACTCGGTCGGCATGCTCGACCTGCTGCTCGCCAACGCCCGCACCAATCTCGATGATCCCGAATTCAGACAGTCTATGCTGGAGACAATCGGCGATGCTGTCCGTCGCCAGCGGCGTATCATCGCCCGGCTCACCGACAGCCCCTCAGAAGACGTAAACCTCGATACTGTCGACATTAACGACATCGTCAGACAAGCCATAAGCAAAACTCAGGTCAGAAAAATCGAACGCATAACCCTCACCGAGAACTACGATCACCTGCCCGCTGTCTCAGCCGATCGCCAGAAGCTTGCATCTGTCTTCGAAAACCTTATAGTAAACGCCATAGAAGCCATGCCCGTCAGGGGCACCCTTGAGGTGACGACATTCGAAGATGCCGAAGACTCTGCGCCCCGGCGCGCCTGCGTTTCAGTGGCGGACACCGGCTGTGGAATGAGCGAGGACTTCATGCGTGCCCGGCTCTTCCAGCCCTTCATGTCGACAAAGAAGAAGGGCCTGGGAATCGGTATGTATCAGTCTCGCGAGGCCATCCGCCAAATGGGCGGCGACATCAAAGTGGAATCTGAACAAGGAAAGGGGACACGGTTCACCGTCCGCCTGCCGATACAGTGAGTGACTCTATGGATAACAACCGCACCATACTCGTAGTCGACGACGAAAAAGGCATCCGCCAGCAGATGTACTTCGCCCTCAAAGGAGACTATACCGTCCTTCAGGCAGAGGACTCACAATCCGCCATGAAACAGGTCAGTCAGGGGCGGCCGGCCGTGGTGTGCCTGGATTTGTCTCTCACCGGAGCTGAGGACGAGCGCGAGGGACTCGATCTTATCGGCCGCTTCCTCGAAATCGACCCCGCCCTGAAAATCATCATGGTCACCGCCCATGGCCAAAAGGAAAACGCCCTCCTGTGCATCGATCGCGGCGCCTACGACTTCTTCTCAAAACCGGTCGATATCGCCGAACTCAAAATCGTCATCAATCGCGCCTTCTACCTCTATCAGTTAGAACGAGAAAAACAGGAGCTTCAGCACGAACTGCTCAGCCGCGACCGGTTCGATGGCATCATCGGATCCTCAGAGGCCATGCGCCAGGTCTTCAACCTCATCAAAAGCGTCTCCGGCAGCGACTACACCGTTCTGGTCACCGGCGAATCCGGCACCGGCAAAGAACTGGTCGCTCGCTCCATCCACCGCCAGAGCAGCCGCGCCGATAAACCCTTCGTCCCCATCAACTGCGGCGCCATTCCCGAGAACCTTCTCGAATCCGAACTCTTCGGCCACGAAAAGGGTGCCTTCACCGACGCCCACCGGCAGCGCATCGGACGCTTGGAACAGGCCAATGCCGGCAGCGTCTTCCTCGATGAAATCGGCGAACTACCCCTGTTGCTGCAGGTCAAACTGCTCCGCTTCATCGAGGATCGCCGCATCGAAAGAGTCGGCGGCAACCAGCAGATCAAGCTCGACGTGCGCATCATCGCCGCCACCAACCGCAAGCTCGATCAGGAAGTGGCCGCCGGCAAATTCCGCGAGGACCTCTTCTACCGGCTCAGTGTCCTCCAAATCGAACTGCCCCCCCTGCGTGACAGGGGAGAGGATGCGCTCTATCTGGCTCGCTATTTCCTCGAACGCTTCGGCGAGGAACAGGGGCGCAAAGGCCTGACCCTCTCGGCCCAGGCCATTCAGGCCGTCACCGAACACCATTGGCCCGGCAACGTCCGGGAACTGGAAAACAAGATCAAGCGCGCCGTCATTCTCTGTCAGGGACAAAACGTCAGCGCCGCCGATCTGGCTCTGGCCACCCCCGTCGCCGAGGACGAAACCGCCGATGAACTCCATACGCTCCAGGAGATCAAAGAACGCGCCGAACGGGAGCACCTCGTCAAAGCCCTCGTCGCCGAAAACTGGAACATCTCCCGCGTCGCCCGCCTCCTCGAAGTCAGCCGCACCACCTTATATGAACTCATCGAGAAGTACCACCTCAAAAGGACCGAAAAGGGCTGATTCGACAGTTTTTTTCCACCTTTACTCCTACAACTTTTCCGCTTTCAGCCGATACATTGGATAGACCAGTAAGGGTAAAGGACGATGAAAAATATACTCCTGGTTGACGACGACAAGGACCTCTCCAAGTCCGTAGCCAACCTCTTCGATTCAGACAAGTTCTCGTTCCAGTTCCTTGATGACGGAACCGAGGTCAGCAACTATGTCGATTCCCACGATGAAATCGATCTGGTGATGCTCGATGTCAATCTGCCCACCCTCTCCGGCCTCGAGGTTCTCAGGCAGATCAAACAGTCCCGCGAGAACGTCCCCGTCATCGTCATCAGCGGCTTCGTCTCCACCGAAAACGCTATCGAGGCCATGCGCGAAGGTGCCTACGAGTACCTGACCAAACCCTTCGAAATCCAGAAACTCATCGACACCGTCAACAAGGCCTGCGGCTACTCCGTCTCCGGCCATCCGAGAACCTCATCGCCGCCCGCCCCGGCTGATACCAACGAACACCATGTCGATGAGATCGTCGGTCAGTCACCCGAGATCGTCGAAATCGCCAAAATGATCGGACAGGTGGCCAAGACCGATGCCGCCGTGCTCATTTTCGGCGAATCCGGCACCGGCAAGGAACTCGTCGCGCGAGCCATCCATCGCAACTCCAAACGCCGCGGCAACGCTTTCCTCTCCGTCAATTGCGCTGCCCTCCCCGAAACCCTGCTGGAGTCTGAACTCTTCGGTCATGAGAAGGGAGCCTTCACCGGTGCCTACTTCAAGCGCATTGGCAAATTCGAACAAGCCGACAAGGGCACCCTGTTCCTCGACGAAATCGGCGATATGTCCCTGCTTACCCAGTCCAAACTGCTGCGCGCCCTTCAGGAGAAGCGCTTCGAACGGGTGGGCGGCAATGAATCACAAACTGTCGATGTGCGCATTATCGCCGCTACCAATAAGTCACTCGTGCAGTGCATGAAAGAGGGTTCCTTCCGCGTCGATTTGTTCTACCGCCTCAAAGTCTTCTCAATATACATCCCGCCGCTGCGCGAACGACGCCACGACATCCCCCAGCTGGTGGACCACTTCACCCGCAAATTCGCCCCCCAGATGGGCCACAACGTCAAGCGGGTCTCCAAAAAGGCCATGCAGATTCTCTCGAAATACAACTGGCCCGGCAATGTCAGAGAACTCGAAAACAACATCCATACCGCCCTCGTTGTTACCAAGAGCGATGAACTGCAACCCGAGGATTTCCCCGTCTTCAATGAAGGTAGCGGCAGACTTGAAGTCGATCTGGGCGTCCTCAAGGACGACTACACCGAGGCCTTCCGCAAGATTATCGACCCCGCCATGCCCCGACTAATCGCCAACTCACCGGGCCAGATCTATCAACTGCTCCAGAGCGCCTTCGAACAGGCTGTCATCTCCGCCTGCCTCAAACAGTTCGACGGCAATCAGGTGAAAACCTCCGAAACCCTCGGCATCTCCCGCAACACCCTGCGCGACCGCATCTCCCGCTACGCCATCTACTAAGCGCACGACTGATTTCCCGTTCGACTGCCAACCCACACCACCACTCAGCACCACTTGCCACCATAATGTGATTGCCGCCCCCGGCCATCCCTGCGTATACTCCTTCCATGCGACTGTGCCACCTTGCCGATACCCATCTCGGCGCGGGGGAGAACCATCCCCGGCGCGCACCCGATGGCCTCACTGAGCGCCAGCATGATATCATTCGTACCTTCACCGAGGCCATCGACAAAATCATCGATCTCAAACCCGACCTGTGCATCCATGCCGGCGACCTCTTTCATACCGTTCGCCCCACCAACCGCATCATGGCTGTCGCCGCCCGCCAGTTGCACCGTCTCGCTCAAACGGCAGAAATACCGACCCTCGTCATCACCGGCAATCACGATGCTCCCAAACAGTCCGGTCACGGCCCCGCCCTCGATGTCTTTCGCACTATCGACAACCTCCATGTCGTTGCTCACTCGCACATGGAGCAGGTCCGAATCGCCGGCGCCACCGTTACCGCCCTGCCGCATTGCCTGACCACCGACATCCAGAAGGCCCAGCTGGAAAGGTGCCGACCCGATCCCCATGCCCCCTTCAATATACTGGTCATGCACGGCGTCGCTGCCGGCATGGAGGAGTTCTCCATGGTGGAGCTTGGCGAACAGGAACTGCCGCTGGAGATCATGGAGGGCTTTGACTACGTGGCCCTCGGCCATTTCCACAACTTCCGCAAGGTCGCCGACCGCGCCTGGTACTCCGGCTCCACCGAGCGCCTCTCACAAAGCGAGCGCGATGCCGACAAGGGATTCATCGAGGTCAACCTGACCGACTCCAACATCACCTTCCACAAGGTCGCCAGCCGCATCATGATCGATGTCCCCGAAATCGATGCCACCGGACTGCGCGGCGACGAAATCGTAAACGTGGTCAGGAAACGAGTCACCGAGCTCGGGGGAGAAGACAAGATCATGCGGGTGCGTCTGACCAACGTCTCCGAAGAGGCGCGCAAAACTATCCCCACCGAGGAACTGCAGCACCTTCGGCAACAGAGCTATGCTCTCGACATTCAGATTCAACGCCCCCAAAGCGAGACGAATCAGCAACCAACCCTTGGCCGGGCCGGAATCGGCAGACTCGACAAGGCCTTCCTTGAGTTTCTCGAACAGCAGTCACTCAAGGGATTCGATCTCGATCGCCTGAAATCCTCGGCGCTGCGCTATCTGACTCAGGACGATCAGTGACTGTAATCCATGAACGGCAACAACTCCAGCCCGTGCAGAATCACAATCACCACCGCAACAGGGGTTACGTACCGGATCAGGAACACAAAGCCGCGATACAACCTGCCACGACTGCCAAACTCCTCCACCCGCTCCTTATCCCTGAATACCCAGGCCGTGAACAGACAGGTCAACAACCCGCCGATCGGCAGCATGTAGTTCGTCGTCAGCACGTCGAAGAAATCGAAATAGCCAGTACCCTTAGTGAATGGCACCGTCAGTGAAGCCGTCGCGCACAACAACCCCACGCAGTAGATCAAACCGCCCATTACCAGCGCCGCCACCGTCCGATTCCAGTTGCGCTCATCCACGAAGTACGATACCACCACCTCCAGAAGACTTATCGCCGAGGTCAGCGCCGCAAACGTCAGCAGCACAAAAAACGGCACCGATATCCATGGCCCGATCTGTGCGAACAGCACCGGCAGCGTCTTGAATATCAGCCCCACACTCTGCTGTGGCTCCATGCCGAAATGGAACACCAGCGAAAAGATCGCCACCCCCGCCATCAACGCAATGAACGTGTCGAGGAACGATATCGTCACCGCATCACGTACCAGCCGCGCGCCGCGCTCCATGTACGACCCATACGTGATCATCGCCCCCATCCCCAGCGACAGCGTGAAGAAAGCATGCCCCAATGCCGATAGCACCCCCTCCGCCGTCAGCTTATGAAAGTCCGGCCTGAACAAAAAGCGCAACGCCTCCATCCCCCCGTGCGTGTTGAAAAGCCCGTAAAACATCAGCCCCAGCAAAATACAGAAAAGAAGCGGCATCAGAATCTTGGACCACCGCTCAATGCCATGCTGGATACCACCTATGACAATACCAATCGTCAGCGCCATGAAAACCGTGTGCCACAAAATCGAATCCCCCGGACTGAGCACCAACTGCGTGAACTGCTCCTGGATCTGCTCCGGCGAACCGGGAAAACCTGCGATCGCTTTGAATATGTAGGCCATCGCCCAGCCGGCCACGATACTGTAGAACGACAGAATCAGAAAACCGGAGGCAACCCCCATCCAGCCCGCACCCTGCCACGGACTACCCCGACGGTGCAGCTTCTGAAACGCCCCGACCGGGTTCTCCTGACCGCGCCGCCCGATCATGAACTCCGCAAGCATCAGTGGCAGACCGACCACCACAACACACACCAGGTACACCAGCACGAATGCCCCGCCCCCGTAGTCGCCGGTGATGTACGGAAACTTCCAGATATTCCCCAGACCGATGGCCGATCCCGTCGCCGCCAGTATGAACCCCAGCCGACTGCCCCAGTGCTGGCGCAGTTTGCCGACCGCAGAGGGGGCGTTGTTGTCTTCTGACATGAGATCTCACTCCTTGGAACTTGAACCCATAAAAGCCCGGTCCGAACAGATGTGTCAACAACTATTGCCCAACACTTATTGTAGTTGACCCGCAGCGGGAACCGAAATACGTTGTCTGCGTACCATACCCAAAGTCGTACTGAATGCTGAAGGAAGATACAATGATGAAAAGATTGTCCACAATCACCGCGCTAGTGTGTCTTGTCGCGTTGGCCGCCCCGCCCGCTTTCGGTGCCTCTGTCGGAACGGTCTTCGGCTCACTCTGGTCGGCACAACCCATCGGTCCCCAGGCCGGAGCGCTCGGCTTCAACCTCGGTATCGCCGATGCCACCAGCGTGTTCGGATCATTCACCTACGGCCTCGGCGAACACTGGGACGGACGCCTCAAGCTTGGGCTGATCGACGATGACAACATGGACCCCAAACTGGCCTTTGGCGCCGACCTCAAGTATACCTTCCTCGACGCCGGCGGTCCCAGAAACAACCCCGTCGACATGTCGCTCGGCGGCATCCTCGAGATATTCAAAGCCGGCCCCTACACCGTCATGCAGCTCGGCGCGTCTTTCCTCGCCTCGCGTGATTTCGTCCTGACCAATGGTCAGGCCCTTACGCCCTATGCAGCCATCGGCCTGCGCCTGGAGCGCATAAGCTGGGAGTTCGCCGGCGACGATAAGTCCGACTCAGACCTCGAGTTCGGCTTCAACCTCGGCGTCAGGTACGAGATGACTCGCTATATCAGCCTCTATGGAGAGCTGCAACTTGATGGCAATGACGGCCTGTTCATCGGACTGGACTACCTTGTCCTGTAGCGCGGCACACGCATGAGCTACCTCGAAGCCCTCTTCCTCGGGGCGCTGCAGGGACTCACCGAGTTCCTGCCGGTCTCGTCATCCGGCCACCTCGTGCTCGCTCAGGCTCTCCTCGGCGTCAAACAGCCCGGTGTTGCCTTCGAGGTCGCCCTCCACTTCGGAAGCTGGATGGCTGTCGTCGCCTTCTTTCATCGCACAATCCTTCGCCTGATCCGCTCGCTGTTCGACAGCACCCTCAAACAGGAGCGAGCCATGATCGGTCTGCTCCTGCTCGCCTCCGTTCCCGCCGGACTGGTCGGGCTGCTGCTCAAAGACTCCATCGAGAGCGCCTTCTCAAGTCCCCTGCTCACCTCCGTCTTTCTGATTGGCACCGGGCTGCTGCTCTTCTCCAGCCGGTTTATGACCAAAGGTAGCTCACCCGTCAGAGTCAAGTCGTCCATCATCATGGGCATCGGACAGGCCCTTGCCGTCCTGCCCGGTATCTCTCGCTCCGGATCAACCATCGTCTTCGGCATGGCCTCCGGTGTCGACCCCGCCAAGGCCGCCGAATTCTCCTTCCTGCTTTCACTGCCCGCCATCGGTGGCGCTATGATCCTGAACGCGAAGGAGCTGGCCGCACTGAACGCCGCTGCCGTCGGCCCGTATCTGGCCGGGACCGCCGTCTCATTCGTCCTGTCCCTGATTGCCGTATACAGCGTGCTGGCCATCATTCGCAGGGGTCGCTTCTCCTGGTTCGCATACTATTGCTTTGCCGCCGCCGCCCTCGGATTGTATCTTTGCTGGTGATGACTGGCGATATCCTCGTCATACGATTCAGCTCGCTCGGCGACATCATTCTTACGTCGCCGACGTTGCTCAATCTCAGGATCAATTACCCGCACAGCCGCATCTGTCTGCTGACCAAGCAAACCTTCGAACCGCTCGCATCTCTGCTGCCCGCCGTCGACAAGGTCGAACCCGCCCCACCGACAACTGCCTCGCTGCAGTATCTTCGCCAACTCCTGCGGATCGACAACGGCCACTTCGAACTCGTCGTCGACCTCCAGGGCAAGCTCAATTCCTACCTCGCCCGCAGGTTCATCTCCGCCCGGCAGACAGTCGTCTATCCCAAACGACGCCTCGAGCGATCCGCAATGGTTCGACGTCGCAACAAGCAGCTTCCGCTTGACTATCCTCACACCATCGACCTGTACAACAGCACCCTCACCCAACTGGAACAGCCAATCTGGGCCACGAGACCCGTCATGCGACGCCTGCCGCTTTCTCCCGCTCTGAGACGACGCTTCCCCGAGGCCGTGCCCCACGCCGTCATTGCTCCGGGTGCCGCCCACCCCCCCAAGCAGTGGCCGCCCGATCGCTTCACCGAGGTTGCCCGGAAACTGCACCATGAGTATGGCATGGCGATCGCCTGGTGTACCCCCGCTGACAGCAACAGCCAACCGGCCCCGCCACCCGGCTCGCACGACATCCCCGCCGGGCACTTAGCTACTCTCGCCGGACTGCCTCTGCCCGAGCTTGCCGCGCTGATCGGCCACGCCCAGTTCACCATCGCCAACGATTCCGGCATCGCCCACCTCAGCTCCGCCCTCGGCGTCCCCACTATTGCCCTGTTCGGTCCCACTCACCCGGCCCTTGGTTTCGCCCCCCGCGGTCTGCACGACCGTGTCATCCAGGTCGATGAATACTGCCGCCCCTGCTCCCTTCACGGACGAACGCCCTGTTTCCGCGACCGGCAGTACTGCTTTGAACGCCTTACCGCCGATATGGTCGTGCAGGCAGCCGAAGACATCCTCAACTCCCAAACCAATACCCGGCGAGCAGTCTTCCTCGACCGTGATGGTACCATCATGATCGACAAAGACTACCTGCACGATCCCGATCAGGTCGAACTGATCCCCCAGGCCGCCGAGGCCCTCAAAGCCCTCAAAGAAGCCGGCTTCGCTCTCGTGGTCGTCTCCAACCAATCCGGTGTCGCGCGCGGAATGTTCGGCATCGACGATGTCGAACGGGTCAACCGGAAACTCATCACCCTGCTTCACAAGCAGGGAGTTCACCTTGACGCCATCTACTATTGCCCGTATCATTCCCACGGAACTGTGCCGGAGTACACCTCCCATTCCCCCTTGCGCAAACCGGGACCGGGGATGCCCGAATTGGCCGCAAGGGACCTGGGAATCGACCTCAGGCGATCATACGTCATCGGCGACAAGGTCGAGGATGTGTGGCTGGCCCGCGTCATCGGCGCCGTCCCGATTCTGGTACGAACCGGCTACGGGACACAAAGCGAACGAGAATTGGCCGCGTACCACCTTGACCGGAGTCTTGACGTCACCGACGACCTCATGGGGGCCGTCGCTCACATAGGGGAGATCGAAACACGTGATTACCGAAGCCAGACACTGGGAGAAAATTGACGGCCGGAAAATCGTCTGCACGCTGTGCCCGGCCGAATGCAAGCTGACCGAAGGCAAAATTGGCATCTGTGGCGCTCGCTTCAACCGGCGCGGCAAACTCGTCACCGACAACTATGGCGAGACCGTCTCCATTGCCATCGACCCCATCGAAAAAAAACCGCTCTACCATTTCTACCCCGGATCGAAAATACTCTCGACCGGCGCCAATGGCTGCAACTTCGCCTGCGCCAACTGCCAGAACTGGAGCATTGCACAGGAGAAAGCACATACCAGCTACATCGCACCCGAACAACTCGCCAACCTCGCCGCTGAACACAACTCCATCGGCGTCGCCTTCACGTATACCGAACCGATGATTTGGTTTGAGTATATCATGGACACCGCCCCGTTGCTCGCCGACAAAGGCCTCAAGACTGTCCTCGTCTCCAACGGCTACATCAACCCTGCCCCGCTGGCAGAGCTGATAGACCGCATCGATGCCATCAATGTCGACCTCAAAAGCATGCGACCCGACTTCTACAAGAGGGTGTGCAAGGGCAGGCTCGAACCCGTTCTGCAGACTATCCGCACACTCGCTCGCAGCAGTGTTCACCTCGAACTGACAACCCTTCTCATTCCCGGCCTCAACGACAGCGATGAAGAACTCCGTGACCTTATTGACTTCGTCGCCGGACTCAACCCCCGCATCCCCCTGCACTTCTCGGCCTTCCATCCCGATTACAAAATGCGGGACCGAGAGCGCACTCCCGAGGATCTCCTGCTCCACGCGCGCCAGTTGGCCCGCGAGAAGCTGGACTATGTCTTCCTCGGCAACGTCGCCCTCGAGGGCATGGCCGACACCCGCTGTCCAAACTGCGGCAATATCCTCATCTCGCGCGATTGGTATCGTACCCATGTGGTCGGTCTGGACAACGACCGCTGCCGCCAGTGCGGCCACGAGACCGGAATCCACGGCCTCGGCCGGAAGACACCCCAATGAACCGCCGGCCCCGCTATCCCAGAATCCAGAATTGACCCACCGGGACCGATACCCTATACTACAACCAGAGAATCCGTTTCCCCGGTCGCTGAACACTTTTCGCCGGGCATCCGTTATGGGGGTAGACGACCGACACCCGGGCACCGGCAGCAGCGCCGACAGGCGATTATTGATGAGAGCAGTTACTCGTTTCTTACTCATATCCACCCTATGCTGGTCGGCTCTGGCCCTGACCACCGGCACCCCAGCTCATGGCCAGATCTTCTTCGGCAAGAACAAGGTCCAGTACACCACCTTCGACTGGCAGGTCATGGACACCGAACACTTCCGTGTCTACTTCTATACCGAAGAGAAAGAACTGGCCCACATCGCCGGACAGCTCGCCGAGGATGCCTACGCCATCCTGGCGCCGCTCTATCGCCATGAGGTCATGCGAAAGATACCCCTGATCATCTACTCCAACCCGACATACTTCTCCCAAACCAACGTCATCCCCGGCCTTCTGCCCGAATCCGTCGGCGGCTTCACCGAGTTCATGAAAGGCCGCGTCGTCGTTCCCTTCAACGGCTCCTACGAGGACTTCCGCCATGTCATCCAGCATGAACTCGTGCACGTCTTCATGCTCTCACGGCTGGAGGAAGCCATCGTCCGTCACGGCCGCCTGCGCTGGTCACTGCCACCACTGTGGTTTGTCGAGGGAATCGCCGAATTCTGGTCCAAAGAATGGGACACCGATGCTGACATGTTCCTCAAGGACATGGTCCTCAATGACCGCCTGCCCGGCATTGACCAGTTCTACCGTATTCACGGTACCTACTTCATGTACAAGGTCGGCCATGCCGTCTGCAACTTCATCGACTCCGCCTACGGACCCGACAAACTCGCCCTGATCTTCGACAACTGGCACAAAGGCCGCGACTTCAACGAGGTCGTCAAAATCACTCTCGGCGATGACCTGTCCGAGCTCTCCCGAAAGTGGGTCTACTCCGTCAAAAAGAACTACTATCCCGATCTCGAATACCGCGACCTGCCCGACATGGCCGCTGACCAACTCACCCACGATGGCTTCTGCGTCCGGGCTGTACCCATCACTTGGGATGACGGCAAAGGACCGGATAACTGGATCGTCTTCAAGGCCAATCGCCTCGGGTACACCGGCCTCTACATGAAGCGCGCCAACAGCGCCGACCGGGGATGGAAAACACTCGTCAAGGGCGAGCGCGACGCCAACTTCGAGTCCCTGTACCTCACCCGGTCCGGCATCGATGCCAACGATTCCGGACTGATCGTCTTCTCATCACGAGCAAAAGACCGTGATGTTGTCTATCTGTACGACTTGAACGTAGACCGTGTCACCCATCGCTTCGATACCGACAGCCTGATCACCATTCTGTCGCCTCGACTGTCTCCCGACTCACGGCAGGTCGTCTTCACCGGCATGACCAAAGCCGGCTTCACCGACCTATACCTGCTGAACATCAACTCCGGCACGCTCACGCGCCTGACCGACGACATCTACAACGACATCGACCCGACCTTCTCCAACGATGGCCGGCGCATCGTCTTTGCCTCCGACCGAAACGCGCACGGCAAGAACGGCGCCAGAAACCTCTTCGAACTCGACTTGCGCACCAAACGCATTACCCAGATAACCTTCGGCGAACACCTCGATTCATCTCCCGATGTCACCCCCAAAGGCGTCTACTTCACCAGCGATCGTGATGGCTCCTTTAACATCTACCTGCTGGATCCCTTCCGACAGCTCACACGACAGTCAACCTACGTCACCGGAGCCTTCGATCCCCGCCTCTCGTCCGATGGCACCCGACTAATCTTCACCGGCTTCCAGAAGATGCGTTACCAGATATATCAAATGGAACTCCCCGAACAACCGGAATCGATTGAGCAGCCCCCACCGCTGTTCGCCTCCGGCTGGAAACCCCGCCTCGTCGAGGGCGACTACCGCTCCAGCACCATCAGCTATGACACCGATTACTCACTCGATATCGCCCAGTCAATGATCGGCTATGATCCCGTCTACGGTTCCATCGGCGGACTGCAGGTCACTCTCTCCGATATGCTCGGTAACCACGCCTGGTACCTCCTGCTGACCAACACCGCCGGCGAAAAAGACGAATTCCTGGAGTCCTTCAACTTCGGTGCCACCTACGTCAACCGCGAAAGTCGCCTGAACTGGGGCCTTGGCCTGTTCCATCTCTACGACGAATACTATAATGACTTCGACAACTACTACTACGAACGCCAGGCCGGCGTTCTCTCGCTGCTGTCGTATCCCTTCTCCAAGTTTCATCGGGTCGACCTGACCACCCTCGCCCGATACTCCAAACGCGACCGCTTCTTCGGCATCCAGCATCGGGAGGCGTTCCTTGCGACCCACTACCTCAGTTGGGTGTATGACAACTCCATCTGGGACATCTCCGGCCCCATTGAGGGCAGACGCTACAACTTCACCCTCGGCCTCACCTCCAATGTCGGCGAATTGGCCAACTTCAACCGCATCCTCCTGACCGATGTCCGCCACTACTTCCGGCTGGGAAAGGCCTCCGCATTAGCCAATCGCCTGTTCGCCTACCATTCATCCGGCACCGAACCGCAGCGCATTTACTTCGGCGGCAGTTGGTCATTCCGCGGGTATGACCGACGCGCCTTCTACAACCGCAACATCCTGTTCGCGTCCAATGAACTCCGCTTCCCGCTCATCGATCAGCTCTATATCGGCTCCCCCATTGCTGCAATGGGGTTCTCGGCCATCCGCGGCGCCCTGTTCTTCGATGTCGGCTCCGCATGGGATGACGACTTCGACCGCTGGCGCGGCTCCTATGGATTCGGCTTCCGGGTCGCTCTCGGCTACTTCGTCCTCCTGCGGTTCGACTTCACCCGCACTACCGACTTCAAAACCACAGATCCACATACCAAATTCGACTTCTTCTTTGGATGGAATTTCTAATGAAGCACACCCGTTTTCTTGCCCTCATACTGTGCCTCCTGCTGACCGCCGGATGCAGCAAAACCTACAAAATGAAACCATCGGAACGCGAGCTCCCGTCACCATGGACTTTCGCCCGCCAGGACAAACAGGCGACGGCCGCCATTACGACCGCCACCTTCTCCGGCAATCTCACCAGGTGCTGGGAAACCAGCTCCAATGACAAGCCCTCCGGCCCTCTGAGCGTTCAAAAGGGGCATCTCATATACAGCGGCACACGCAAGAAACTCAAATTCTACGATGTCTCCAGCGGCCGCTACCTCGGCTCGCTCAAGAGCGGCTTCGCCGCGCAAAGCGGCGTCGTCATCGAGGATACCATCGCCTACTGGGGCACTGCCCCTTATCGCAACCGGATGTTTGCCGTCAACCTGCACAATCGCTCCCGACTCTGGGACTCCGAAACCCACAACATTGCCACCGGCCTGCTCTACCACGACCACCAACTCCTCGGCGCCACCGGCGACGGCCGCGTCTTCGCACTCGATCCCGACGAAGGCACCACCATCTGGCAGCACCAGACTCCGGACCGCTTCACCGCTGGCCCCTCCCTGCACGAGCACATGCTCTACCAGCCATCCGATATCGGCAAGATCTACTATCTCCGCGCCACCGATGGCAAGCTCGGCTGCACGGCCCGGCTTATGGCCGCCATCACCGGGCAGGTTGCCGTCGGCGACTTCGTCTTCGCCTGCGACGTCCTCGGCAATGTCGGCGCCTTCGACAGATCTGTCTGCGATACCAGGTGGACGCGCACCCTCGATGGTCCCGTCTGGGGTGCTCCGGCACTCGCCGAGAACACCCTCTATATCGGCGTCACCACCGGCCGCGTCTGGGCCATCGATGGCTCGACCGGCCACGATCTCTGGTACACGGATCTCGGCGAGGTCATCAAGGCCGGTGTCATCGTCGTCGGTGACCATGTCATCGCTGCCACCATGCGCGGCAAGCTCTTCGCCATCAGCCGCGCCGATGGATCAATAACCAGTCAGGCGCAGATCCATGGCGCTGTCGAGCAAAGCCCCGTATCCGATGGCCACCGCATCTTCGTCGCCACACAGAAAGGCAAAATCGCGGCCTTCGGCCACTGCGAAACCGCCGAAAAGTGACAGTCTCGCCAACCCCCTGACTTGCCAGCAACCCAGTCCGCCCGAATGCCTGCCAATTCGGCGGCACCCTGCCTGTTTGACTGATTGCATGCAGTCAGATTGACCGCCATACCTGCATATTTGGCAGCGAATCATCGCACGACAATGCCATATAAGTGATATATCGTTGTAGAATAACCACTTCCAAAGTTTGGCACACCTGTTGCATAATGACTGAGCGAAAGCAGTTGAGAAGCCAACAGAAACAAACAATACCATACAGGGAGGTGAGTGATATGTATAACCTGATTCGTTCCAAGCATGCTGGTCGCGATCTCGATCGCGTGTTTGAGGACTTCTTCCGCTTCCCGACCATCGGTGCTGAGGTTGGAGTGCCGCGTGTCAACATCACCGAGAGCCCCGAGATGATCAAGATGACCTTCGAAGTCCCCGGTATCGACAAGAAGGACATCAAGGTCTCCATCAACAACGATATGCTGACTGTCTCAGGTGAGCGCAACGCGGAAGTCCACGAGGAAAACGAGTCCGTAATCCGTACCGAAATCACTGGCGGAAGCTTCAGCCGATCCTTCACGCTGCCCGATACGGTTGATCCCGATAAGATCGAGGCGGATTACCACAACGGCATGCTCGTGATCAGAATGGCCAAGCGCGAGAATGTCAAACCGCGCGATATCGAGATCAAAGTCTCCTGAGCTCTGAACCACTGAGGCGGAATACTGCCTCCAACCTACACGACCAACCTGACATGATGCCAGCCGAGGCCGGCCTAACAAAGAGCCGGCCTCGGCACTTCTGTCTTTCTGTCTCAACGACTCTTCCTTCTCCCTCTTCCATCTCCACGAACCCGAACATCTACTCACCTGCCATCATGACACCCTCACGACAAACCGGCAGGCCATAGCAGTCATATTGGCGTCACGCACCTGCCAAATGGGCAGCGCTTCCACAACTAAATTCACCAACAGAAGGCGAACTACTTATGAGACAACAACTTACCGTTTCTGGCACGCAGTTTGTTCTATGTCACTCCAGATGACACTGGAAAACTACAAGAGGACTATAAAACGGAGGAATCAAAAATGACTAAGGTACTCGTCAACCCGAACCGGTTCTCTCAGGAACTGGAAAATATGCTCGATGAGGTCTTCAGCACCCGACGCCCGAACGGCAACGGCCAGCCGCTGATGCCCCGCTCCGCCATCACCGAGAACGAAGACCAGTTCACGGTTGTACTGGAGTTACCCGGCATGAGCAAGGACGACATCAAGGTCACCGTCCGCGATGGCAAGCTGATCGTCCATGGCGAGCGCAGCTTCGCCCCGGCCGATGACAACACGCGCCTGGTTCGCAGCGAGATCAAGACCGGTCGCTTCGAGCGCAGCTACAACCTGCCCGACACCATCGACACCGACAAGATCTCGGCTGACTATCGTCAGGGGATGCTCTACATCACCCTGAGTAAGCGCGAGGAAACCAAACCCCGCGAAATCGAGGTCCGCGTGAAGTAAGCCCTTGCTCGAGGCACACTAAGGAGCTCTGGTTTTCGAGGGCAACGACAGGCCGGTGCCGTAGCGGACCGGCCTTTGTCACAACTTTGCCATGATAACCCCGACCGGCTCCGAAGCCCGAAGAGCAGGAACAAGAACAGAAAGTGAGGTGAAGAAGATATGGCTAAGACAATTGGAATCGACTTGGGAACCACCAACAGCGTCGTGGCGGTGGTCGAAGGAAAAGACCCCCAGGTCATCACAAACGCCGAAGGCAACCGCACCACCCCGTCGGTGGTCGCTATCGACAAGAACGGCGAACGACTGGTCGGCACCGTCGCCAAACGCCAGGCCGTCACCAACCCGATGAACACCGTCTTCTCGGTCAAACGCCTGATCGGACGCAAGTTCAACGAGGTCAAAACTGAGATCGAGAACTTCCCCTACAAGGTCAAGGAAGGACCCAACGGCGATCCCGTCATCGAGATGAACGGCAAGGACTATCGCCCCGAGCAGATCTCCGCGATGGTGCTCTCCCGCATGAAAAAGACCGCCGAGGAGTATCTCGGTCAGAAGGTGGAAAAGGCCGTCATTACCGTCCCGGCGTACTTCAACGACAACCAGCGCCAGGCCACCAAGGATGCCGGAAAGATCGCCGGGCTGCAGGTCGAGCGCATCATCAATGAACCGACTGCGGCCGCACTCGCCTACGGCATGGACAAGAACAAGTCCGGCAAAGTCGCTGTCTACGACCTCGGCGGCGGCACCTTCGATATCTCCATCCTCGAACTGCAGGAGGGCGTCTTCGAGGTACTCGCCACCAACGGTGACACGCACCTCGGCGGTGATGACTTCGACAAGCGCATCATCGACTGGATGGTCGAGGAATTCAAAAAGGCTGAGGGCATCGATCTCGCCCGAGACCCCATGGCCATGCAGCGGCTCAAGGAGGCCGCCGAGAAGGCCAAGATCGAGCTGTCCTCCACTATGCAGACCGACCTGAACCTGCCCTTTGTCACGGCCGACAACAACGGGCCGAAACACCTGAACCTGACGCTCACCCGCGCCAGGTTCGAGTCGCTGGTTGAGGAACTCCTCCGGCGCAGCATCGAGCCGGTCAGGAAGGCCGTCGAGGATGCCAAACTCAAGGTCAATCAGATCGATGAGGTCATACTCGTCGGCGGTATGACCCGCATGCCGAAAGTGCAGCAACTGGTCAAGGAGTTCTTCGGCCGCGAGCCGAACCGCTCCGTGAACCCCGATGAAGTCGTCGCCCTGGGCGCGGCCATTCAGGCCGGTGTGCTCAGCGGCGAGGTGAAGGACGTGCTGCTGCTGGATGTCACGCCGCTCTCGCTGGGGATCGAGACTCTCGGTGGGGTGATGACCCGCCTCATTGAGCGCAACACCACCATCCCGACCCGCAAGTCACAGATCTTCAGCACCGCCGCCGACAACCAGCCGCAGGTGGACATCCATGTCCTGCAGGGTGAGCGCGAAATGGCCATCGACAACAAGACCATCGGCCGTTTCGTCCTTGATGGCATCCCGCCCGCGCCGCGCGGCATGCCGCAAATCGAGGTGACATTTGACATCGACGCCAACGGTATCCTGAACGTCTCCGCCAAAGACATGGCCACCGGCAAGTCTCAGAATATCCGGATCGAGGCCACCTCGGGTCTGACTGAGCAAGAGGTCGAAAAGATGGTTCAGGACGCCAAAGCCCATGAGGACGAGGACAAGCGCAAGCGCGAGCAGATAGAAACTCGCAACAAGGCCGACCATGCCGTGTTCCAGAGTGAAAAGCAGCTCGGCGAGTTCGGAGACAAGCTCTCCGATCAGTCGCGCAACCGCGTCCAGGCTGCCATCGACCGCGTCAAGGAAGCCGTCAAGGGCACCGACACCGCTGAGATCGCCTCGGCCACCGATGCCCTCAATCAGACCTGGCAGGAAGTGTCGGCCGAGATGTATCAGCATGTGCGCAACCAGCAGCAGCAGGCTGCCGGCAGCGGCACCTCTGCCGGTGACGGCACCGCTGCCGGTGACAACGGGCAGCCCGGCTCCGGCGCCGCCGCCGATGACGCTGTCGATGCCGATTTCGAGGAGGTCAAGTAACACGCTGACCCAGCGGCCGAAATCGTCTCGTCATCGGACGACAAAACCATTGGACTATGGCAACCGGCCATTGCATATAAGAAGAGCGGGGGAAGGCTTCACGAAGCGCCCCCGCTCAACAGATGATGAACCTGTGGGAGGTGATACGACACTATGGCAAAGAGCTATTATGACATTCTGGGAGTGAGCGAAAACGCCTCACAGGACGAGATCAAGAAGGCGTTTCGCAAGCTCGCCATGAAGTATCACCCCGACCGCAACCCGAACGACCCCGAGGCCGAGAAGCGCTTCAAAGAGCTTTCCGAGGCCCACGAGACACTTGGCGATGAGAAGAAGCGTCAGGAATACGACACCATGCGCCGCTATGGCGCCTTCACCGGTGCCGCTCACTCCGCCGGCGGACCTGGCGGCCCCGGGGCCGGATTCGACTACTCGCAGTTCTTCGGCCAGGGGGGCGGCCCGCGCGGCGGCTTCCAGTTCTTCCGCTCCGGCGGCATGGAAAGCACCGAGGGGTTCGAGGACATAATCAACGAACTGTTCGGCCGTGGCACCGCCGGCGCCGGGTTTGCCGGTGCCCGCAGGCAACGCCCCCGACGCCCCCGCAAGGGACCCGATGTCACAGCCGAACTGACCGTCACATTCCTCGAGGCCGCAAGAGGCACGACGCGCCAGATAACACTGAGCCACACTGGCAAGAAGCTCAAAGTGAAAATACCGGCCGGAATCGACGACGGCGGCAAGATCCGCCTGGCCGGACAGGGTGCGCCCGGCTCCAACGGCGCGCCAAACGGTGATCTGATACTTACGGTGAGAGTTATGCCTGATCAGAATTTCAGACGCGAAGGTAACGATGTGTTCACCACTGCCGAGATCGACTTCAAAGACGCCATTCTCGGCACCAAAATCGATGTCAAAACTCTCACAAAGACAGTCAAACTGACTGTCCCGCCGGGTACGCAGCCGGGCACGAAGATGAGACTGAAGGGACAAGGCTTAGCCGTTGGCGGTCGTCAGGGCGACCAGTACGTGGAAATCAAGGTAACCATTCCCACGCACATCTCCGACCGTCAACGCAAAACACTGGAAGAGTGGGAGGCGTGACCCCGTGTTCTGGTCTCAAGGTAAACTCCCCCAGTTATACATTCGCGAGGACGGAAAACTACTTACTGATCGATGTATCTGGTGCGGTGCGGAAGCCCCTGGGTCCCGAGCGCATCTTTTCCCGAGGTACCTAGGCGGGCGCTTCTGGGCACTGACGAACTGCACCGCCTGCAACAATGCTCTGGGATCTCAAGTAGAGGAACAGGCGGCACAGAATCCGTTCTTAACAGCTGCGATCGCGAAACTCGGTATTGCGGTCAAGAAGAAGGATGCCTTTCGCCATGCGAGGAAGGTCGATATTGAGACGGGTTTCGAAATGCAAATCGATAAGGACGATATCGCCAAGCCGAAGCCCCAGCCGCTTGTCGATGGTGGTTTCTTAGCGGCCCCCAATGATGCTTATAAGAAGTGGTCGAAGTTGTACTCAAGAGAACTTCCCAACTGGCCTCTGGAGCCAGTTAAGACCTTCTTGGAAGATCCCACGTCAACAAGTCTCGACTACGGGAAGAGGCTTAGGAAGAGGAACTTTGCGGGTGGGCCTGCAACAATACGTTTAGAGGGGCTCACCCGAGATCCAGACCCTGGTCTGGTGCTCAAGATCGCATACGAAGCCTGTGTATTGTCCCAATTGATCCACATTCCGTGCATTCGCGAGCTCCTCGATGGTGCATTCACTGTCGAGTGTGAGGACGGTAAATCGACCATCAAGGTGAATGATCGTGCGGCGAGTCACATCGTGTACAACTTAGAGAGCTATTTCCGCAAAGTGAAATGTCTAGACACAATCGACTTCCGTCGCTATCACGCGATCTCTCTTGGTCTCACGCCTGATCTGATTCTGTTCTTGGAGGTGCGGTTCTTTGGTGCGGTTAGGACCCTTGTTGTATTCGGCAAAGTCGACAAGCTGCCGGACTTCGCTTTGGCTATACTCGACCGGTTCTTCGTCTTCCCGCTTGATGATCACAGTTTCTGCGTGGAAGTGGTCTCGCACTTAGCTGAAAACCAGAGATTCCATGTTGACTGGGTGAACGGTGCCATTAGGCTCCACAGACTTAAGCAAGCGGAGTAGTGGCTACAAGAACGAAGGAGCGACAACGAAAGGAAGTGATGTATAAATGAACCTGAACAAATTCACACAACGGTCGATCGATGCCGTCCAGGCTGCCCAGCAGATGGCCCACGAAGCGGGTAACCCGCAGGTCATGCCGGAGCATCTGCTCCTGACGCTGTTGCAGCAGGACGAAGGATTGGTCCCGCAGATCATAAAGAAGCTCGGCCTCTACCTCGAGGACATCCTCACCGAGACCGAGGCCGCCGTCGCCGCCCTGCCGAAACAACAGGGCGGGCAGGTGTACGCCTCGAACGAATTCACACAGGTGCTCTATGCCGCCGAGAAGCAACTCAGGGAATTCCGGGACGAATACGTCTCGGTCGAGCACCTGCTGCTGGCGCTGCTGGAGATCAAGAGCAAGGCGCAGGAGATCCTCAAGGGACAGGGTATCAAGCGCGATGAGCTGCTCAAGGCGCTTACCTCGATCCGCGGCAACCGGCGGGTGACCGACGAAAACCCCGAAAGCAAATACGCCGCGCTGGAGAAGTTCTCCCGCGACCTGACCGCTATGGCCCGCGAGGGCAAACTCGATCCGGTCATCGGGCGCGAGGACGAAATCCGCCGCGTGATCAAGATTCTCTCGCGTCGCACCAAGAACAACCCGGTCCTGGTCGGCGAACCCGGCACCGGCAAGACAGCCGTCGTCGAGGGGCTGGCCCAGAAGATCGCCACCGGCGAGGTCCCCGAGACGCTCAAGGACCGCCAACTGGTTGCCCTTGACCTCGGCGCCATGATCGCCGGCAGCAAATTCCGCGGCGAGTTCGAGGAGCGCCTCAAGGCCATTCTCAAGGAAGTCGAGGACGCCCAGGGGAGGATAATCCTCTTCATCGACGAAATGCACACGCTCGTCGGCGCCGGTGCCGTCGGCGGGGCGATGGATGCCTCCAACATGCTCAAACCCGCGCTGGCCCGAGGGGAAATACGCTTTGTGGGTGCTACCACGCTCGATGAATACCGCCTCCATGTCGAAAAGGATGCCGCGCTGGAGCGCCGCTTTGCGCCCGTCATGATCCACCCGCCGTCGGTGGACGACACTGTCTCCATCCTGCGCGGACTGCGCGAACGCTACGAGGCATATCACGGGATCAAGATCTCCGATGCTGCCATCGTCGCCGCCACAAGGTTGTCGGATCGCTATATAGCCGACCGCTTCCTGCCGGATAAGGCTATTGACCTGATCGATGAGGCCGCCGCCGAAATCCGAATCAGCATCGATTCGATGCCCGAGGAACTGGACACGATAGAGAAGAAGATCCGCCAACTCGAAATCGAGAAGCAGGGTGTCCGGCGCGAGAAGGACGCTCCCGAGCGCCTCAGGCCGATCGAGGAGAAGCTCTCTGACCTGTACGCCCAGCGCGACGATTTGCGCACCCAGTGGGAGAAGGAGAAATCGACGGTCGATGCGATCCGCGACCTCAAGGTTCAAATCGAGAACCTCAAGCATCGCGCCGCCGAGGCGGAGCGCGCCGCCAACTTCGAGGAGGCCGCCCGCCTCAAGTACGGGGAACTGGCCGATGCCGAGAAGAAGATGCAGCTGCTCACGCACTCGCTACAGTCCATTCAGGAGCATCGGCAGTTGCTCAAGGAGGAGGTGACCGCCGACGATGTTGCCGAGATCGTTGCCAAGTGGACGGGTATTCCGGTTACGCGCCTGACCGAATCCGAGACCGAGAAACTGCTGCGGCTCGAGGACGAGTTGCACCAGCGCGTCATCGGTCAGCAGGAAGCGGTCAAGGCGGTCGCCGATGCCGTGCGCCAGTCGCGCGCCGGGCTGTCCGACCCCAATCGACCGATCGGCTCTTTCATATTCCTCGGCCCGACCGGAGTGGGGAAGACCGAGCTGGCCCGCACCCTGGCGGAGTACCTGTATGGTACCGAGGATGCCATCACGCGCCTTGATATGTCCGAATACATGGAGAAGCACTCAGTGTCGCGGCTGATCGGTGCACCACCGGGTTATGTTGGCTTTGATGAGGGTGGCCAGTTGACCGAGGCGGTGCGCCGTCGGCCGTATGCAGTGGTGCTGCTCGATGAAATTGAGAAGGCTCACCCGGAGGTGTTCAACGTTCTGCTGCAGGTGCTCGAGGACGGCCGCCTGACCGACAACAAGGGCCGCACCGTATCTTTCAGGAACGCCATCCTGATAATGACCAGCAATATCGGCGCGGAATACATCCTTGAGGAGTCACAGAATATGGGCGAGTTCAATCGCGATGTGGTCCTCGAGAATATCCGACGCAACGTACTGGCCATGCTCCAGAGGAGCCTGCGGCCGGAGTTCCTGAACCGTGTCGATGAGACGATCGTCTTCGCAAGCCTCACCCGTGATGAGGTCCGTCAGATTGTCCGCCTGCAGTTGGACCGTTTCGCGAAACTGCTCGCGGACAAAGAGATCGAGCTGGAGGTTTCTGATGCTGCGGTGGACTTCATCGCCGAGAACAGCTACGACACCACTTTCGGGGCGCGACCCATCAAGCGCTTCATCAACAAGCAGCTCAGGCAGATGGTGGCACGCGAACTGCTGGCGGGCAACATCCGCGAGGGGCAACTCGTGAAGGTTGACCGCGAGGGCGACACGCTCACGTTCACGGCAATCGACCGGGAAGAGGCTGCCGAGGCGGTGACGCAACATGCGCGAACATCGGATACGTAATGCAGGGATATGTGTTTTTGTGGGCGGGTGGCCTCCCATTGGGTGGGTTTCTTCGGCCGCACGGAATTTGATTGCAACATGCGATGCGAAGCGCTTGTAACGGTGTATAAACATACGGTAGGGTTAACGACGAAATTCGCAACCCACCTAACGTCCGCCCGTCGGGAGCCCGAAGCCCCCGACGGGTTTTTTGTGTGGTGTCGCAAAACGCTCATGGTGAGATTGAGCTAAGAATGTGATTGCGTGTGATCTCCATCAACAGTATTCTGGAGTAGATGTGACCTTCCCCCCGTTTTGTGGACACTCAGTTAAGACACGGTGATTGCTCAAGTG
>Ga0334898_1000523_pt1 | contig 59295 bp, 46 predicted proteins | sample GraSluR3_MG_10_FD_207228 | JGI IMG/M metagenome (GOLD analysis project Ga0334898, IMG submission 207228) | Sludge microbial communities from methane-producing bioreactor in Wageningen University, Netherlands - Granular Sludge_3_08-R3 | ecosystem: Engineered > Bioreactor > Anaerobic >... | reverse complement strand
TTTTTTTATCTTTTCTATGCAGTGATTGTAATGGGGTATTTCAAGGGTAACAAATTCTAAATTTAAATGATCAATTACTCCATTTATATTTTGAAAAGCTCCAGTTCGGCTGATGTTATCATTAATACTATCAATGAGAGATAAATAAAGCTCCCCTAAAACTAAAATGCTTATATTCCCTTTGTAGATTTTTGAAACTCGTTTTAAATATCTCAAACTTTCTTTTTCATATCGATCTTCTAATCCAACACTTGCCAAGATAGATGTGTCTATGAAATGGGTGGCTTTCACTTGCACGATAAACTTCCTATTTTATAAAGACAATCATTATTACTTTTCTTTTAAATAATCATATATATTTTTATCTAAAAACCTATATTTTTTCCATCTTAAGTGGACAATAACCAACACATAAAAAATATGAATACCAGTATAGAAGAGATAATTAATATTCTTTAAGGGGGAGCGTTGAACCTGTTCAGGAGCTTGCAAGCCAGGGGCAGTATGTTTTAACCCGGTGGGGGATACTTAACTATGTTCATCGGTAATGCCTATACCTGTCAAAAAAGATTCAAATATTACTTAAATCAGTGAAGTTGAAAAAACCCGTCAAAAGCTGCGAAAGGTTAAAAATTGCATTGATTAAACATATTCATATTATAAATTAAAAGGTGTATTAAATGAATAAACCTTCTTTAGAAGAATTAAAAACGTATTTGGTAGTAAAACTTATATTAGGGGTTTTAATTATTATAAAAATGGGCATGTGTGTTTAGGTGTCATAAAAGATGATAGATTATGGGGTAAAGTTTATGGTACCGGATCTGCCCCTTACAAAGTCCAAGTAGATGTTAGTGATAAAATATATTCAAGATGTAGCTGTCCTGTGGGGGTTATGTGTAAACATGGGGTTGCTCTCCTTTTAACCTGGATTAATTGTAAAGAAGATTTTTTAGATATTGACTTATTTAAAAGTAATTTAAGAGATAAAAGGAAAGATGAACTTTTAAATATGATATTATCAGTTGTAGTTGATGATCCATTTAAAATTACATTGTTTACATCTTCTAAAATAGAAACTGAAAAGGTAATAGATTTAGATGCAATAAAAAAACGTATCAACAACACCAACTTAGATTACTATGACTCCAATCCAGTTTATAAGATAGTTAGTGAACTTGAACCAGTAAAAAATTTAGCCCAAAACTTAAAACCAGAGGATGCAGTTTATGTTTATATTATTTTAATAAATAAGTGTTTAGAGCTTTACCTGGAAATACAAGATGCATATGATTTAGAAGATCTTATTGAAGAATGTGTAGAAGATTGTTGCAATTCTTTAAATCTTTTTGGTGGTGAAAAACCGATATATCTAAAAGAGATCATTGATTTGGTGCTTTTAGAAGATTACGGTTTCGACGTTGAAAATATGCTATTTGCCATGGCCGCAAAAAACAACATCCAGATCATAGTTGAAGAGTTACAGGCTGAAATAAAACAATTAGAGGGTGCAGAATCACAAAATCAATATAAACGTGGTAAATTAATAAACATCATTTATCACCTCTATCGTTATTTAGGTCTTAAAGAGGAAGCAGTAATTGCAATCTCCAGGATGGAACTCAAAAATAAGGATGATTATCTACGGCTTGGTACAGCATTAATATCCGCAAAGCGATATGAGGAGGCATCAAAGTATATTAAAGAGGGAGTGATGCTGGAAGATGTTGACTTTAGATTGGATGAACTATTTTTTAACACGTTAAATCAACTAGCTGTAGATAAATGGAATGATATAAATCTAGATTTACTTAAAACAGTAGCTGTAAGATTGTTAAATACAGTAAATGGTTTAGATAAAAATTACACCTCTATAAAGGAGGTGTTTAAAAAGATGAATAAATATGATGAACTTATGAATATCATAAAAAAAGATTGCTTAGACAATAACAAAGTATTAATTTTATTATATGATGGATATCTTGACGATGCAATAAAATATGCAAGATCTTCAACCACTATAAACCCTGATACCTTAATTAAAACCGCCAAATTTGCAAAAGATAATCAAAAAATTGAAGATGCCATATATTTAACAATAAAAACCACAAAAAATCCCTGGATTAATGTGGATGATACGTTAATTGAACTTATAGAATTAACTGTTGAAACAACAAGTGAAGAAAAGCTAAAAGATATGATGGATTACGTAGAAAAGGTGGAAGTAGCTAAAATACTAGCCCTAAAACTTTTAAATCGCGATGAGAAATACACCTATGAGTTACTTTTAAAAATATTAAATCATCTCGAAAAAGAAGAAATAAAAAATTATGCAAAAAAATTAAGCAAGGAACATACCATCAATCTATCTAAAAAATGGATACAACAAAGAGTTAACCGTTCCCATGTCCACTATAATGACGCCATCATAATATTAACGATGCTAAAACAGCTGATGGAAGAAAATGAGTTTAAAAATTACTATTACTATTTTGCCCGGAAAAATCAGGGAAAAAAGAAATTAATAAATAAAATAAGGTTTTTAGATCCGGAAATTGTATAAATGCTATTTATAATCTCATAGCAATTAGTTTGGTTAAAAAAAAGTATATTTTTCTTGTTACTAGAAATGCTGGTAAATCGTATTCTGATTACTAATTTTTACCTTCAAAATCATTGCCAAAAGGATATTATTTCACGGATTCTTAATTCTTTTCATGATATTCCGGTTGAATCTGTTTAAAATCAGTAATATTAACTCCTTTTAACTAAATTCGACAACTAAAACGACTACCCATTCGACTACTTTAAGATGTAATAGGTGGACCTGCTCCCTCCCTTCTTTACTATAATACCCTTATCCATTAAGTTCCGTAAATCTTTATATGCTCCCTGGCGAGAGATTTTTAAGAGTTTCTGGACCTCTGAGTTAGTTATACTGCCGTTTAAGTGTATGTATTCTAAAATTTTTAACATTTTTTCTGATAATTTTATTTTCTTTGTTGTACCTACTGGAAATAACATTATCCTATTCTTAATTTCGTCAATCGAAGTTAAAAATCCTTCCAGGAAATATAAGAGCCAATCTGTTAGATCCTGAGTTTTTTGATCAACCGAGTTCAGGGCATCGTAGTATGCCTGTCTGTCACTGTGGTAATATTTATCCAGTGTAAAATCAACATCAAATCCCCTCAGGTACAGGTAAATCGCTGCAAGTGCCCTGGAAGTTCTTCCATTACCATCTATGAAGGGATGTATTCTTACAAACTCATAATGAATTATCCCTGCAGAAATAACTGCATTCAAATCACCAGATGAGTTATTGATCCATTCCAGGAGGTCTTCGATTTGGCCCGGCACCAGATTAGCATTAGGAGGAGTAAAAACAATATCACCATCCCTGTTTACAACATAAACCGGTTCACTCCTGTACTGGCCTTCAAGATAAGTATATTTCAGTGTGTAATGAGTTATATTCTCATGAAGCTTTAAAACGTTCTTGGGTGTAATTTTCCCGTCATCAATATATTTATCCATATTCTTAAGCACATTTAGATAGTTTAAAACTTCCTGCATAGCCCTCTTCTGTCCCTGTATTTTGATTCCCTTTGCCAGTTCATTCACCTGATTTAAGGATAGTGGATTGCCTTCAATTGCAGTGGAGTGATGTGCTGATTTAAGAAGCGCTTCTCTTTTTAGTGATACTTCCATTTCCAGTACAACCGGTGCATTAACAATAAAATCCCTTATGGAATTAATTTTAAGCAGTTTATTTACTAATTCGTGGTTATATGTGAAACAGGGGTTGAACATTTTTTTTAAAACCTTAGAAATCTTTCATTTAATCTAAACTCTTTTATTTATCTAAACACATCAATCCATATATTTGACTACCTTCCTGACTACTATTTGTATTTTATATAATAAATATTTGACTACCTTCCCGACTACCTATTATATTTTTAGAAATAGTTTTCCGCTTAAGTATATGACATGAGTTTCTCAAACAATTGCTTGAAATATCAGATTTAGAGTAGGAATTTTTATTATAGCATTAATTATAATCACATTGTCTGTATACTCATCATGGGGTTTTCGAATGATAAATTTACATTCTGTAATGCTTTTCTGGAAGTTCCTGGTGACAATGGAAATTTCCGGTAATGTTTATAAAACGGTTATGAGTAACCACATCAACGTGCAACAGTGAGTTCCACACAGCAGGGCTCTAATTCCAGGGCTGCTCTTTTTATTAAATTCATATCTGGTTCTTTTTTTCCCTTAAGTATATAGTCCGGGACTGTTTGAGGTGGTAAAACTTTATATGTTTGGGGTGTTTGCAGAACTTTGAAATCCGGGCAGATGAAGGCTACTAGGGAGGTGATCCAAGTTTTATTAGTGGAAATACCTCTTTCATTCAAAAAATCAATAAGATTCAATGTATTTCTCCTGATTTGAGTACCAGGATTCTTTTTAATTTCCATATATTCGCCATTTTTATAGTAAAACCATTGGTCGCCTTTTATACGGTAACGTCCACTGTAGTTTTTGGTTTCTATGACAAATATGCCAGTGGGTCCAATTACAACATGATCAATGTTACCTCTTTTTCCAGGTAAGGTCACATCGTTAAATACAAAGTAATTCTTAGGAAGGGTGTTTAAGTAATCTGAAACCAGTTTTTCACCTTCCAGTCCCTTATCCCAACTGTAACCTTTTTGTCTGCCTACTTCAATTAATGAATTCCCATAAACAGCCAGGAAGCCTCCTATAAATACCAAAGCGAATAATAAATAGTTGAGAAATAGACCCGTGACCAGTCCTATGATGAAAATACCAATTCCTGCATAAATAAAAATATTGCCTTTTTCACGTGCGGTTTTGTATTGTGAAGCTTTTTTCTCAGTGAAAGTTGAACCATTGGCCATACTCTCCCTGACAGGTTCAAGAGCTTCTTCTTCAATACGATAATCTGCTTCAGTAACTGGTTCATCAATTATATCTGTTTGGGTGTATGAATCCTCTAAATTCTCAAAGTAGACAAGTTCCCTCCCACATTCACAGTGGGATAATTCCATGTCTGCTGCATCCTCTAAACTCTCTACTTCATAGTACTGATTGCATTCAAAACAAACTAAGTATGACATTTTCCCCACATCTTTATTACATTAAGGAGACAATAATCATAATATAAATGAATATTTTTATTAGGGAGCAACTTATTAATCAAATTTAAGATTAATATTATCTTTGAGGGGATTTAATTGGGAGAAAATGATGAAATTTCCAAAGCTCCTGCTCAGTATTAGGTCAGATTCTTGATGAAACATTTCAGAAACTCGAAAATATGGAAGATTTTCAGTTTTTTTATATGATGACTGAGGCACAATTTTTCATCTTTCTTTAGATGGAAACAAAGAAGAAGCTGTGAATTGCAAGTGTGGTGATTTCTATTGGGATTTGAATAAAAATCAATTAGTAGTATTATACTATATTAAAAATTTGATCAACTATAATATTTTGTGCAATGGTTTTTACTTTGTTATTCAGTGATTCCTATGAAATTACCTTATAAAATAGATGTATTAATCCGGAAAAAAGACTATTTATCTTATATTATTGATGAAGACACTAAAATAGATAAATATACAGAAACAAATTCGTTTTTTCGAGTATATCAATCTATACAAAGAACTTGGTTTTTTAAAAGAATTATTTGTTATCCAATCCTATTTTTAATTTTATTTTATTTTTCATTACTATTACCCATTTTTAATCAGAACAGTTTTCAGCTTGTTATATCAAATACAATTAATTTTACTATGCCTTTAATTACCTCAGCAGCACCAATTGTGACTATACCTCTGACCTTAGTTGGAATTATAATTCCTTTGATCATTATTGTCACAAATGTTGTTGGAAATCGAGCAGGTTTACAAAATATCAATATATACATTGATTACCTTAAACCTCTAGAAGTATTCCTTGTATCAATAATATTTTTAATTCTAAGTGTTTTTGCCTATTCCCTTAGTTGCAACGATTTTATTATCCCTTTTGTATTCATTCCATTGCTGGAAACATCTCTTTTAGTTAAAAAGACTATTGATGTTGTAGATGATAAATTTTTTTACATTTTAATAGAAAAGAAAATAGCAATCGAATTGGTTGAAAGTATTAAGGAAGAAAAATATGTTTTTAGATTAAGAAAAAAATTCGGAGATATTTGTGAATCACTAAATATTTTATTAAATCCATTAAATTCTTCATTTAATTATTATCATCCCACATCACCTTTATATTCAAATAATTCCGGATTTATTATCGATATAAATATATCGAAACTAAAAAAATTTAAAAATGAGCTTAGTAAACCTTTGCAATACAAGAATCAAAGATCGAAATATTTTGTTATTATTGTAAAGTTTGTAGGGGAATACATTAACTCAAGAGATGTTTTAGGCTTTGTTAATGCTACTGAACGCAAATATTTTGCATCAACAATGCCTATTTTAGAATTAAAGTTAAATAAGATATTTATATTGAAAAAAAGTAAAAAAATTGAAGATTTAGCTGAAAGTTTGAAAATTTTAAAGGATCTAATTGTGAATTCCATCGATCAAAAACAACAAACTCAATTTGAGAGATTATTAAATATTAATATGGGTTTTGTTTATTATTATATGGAGTATATAAGAAAAACCAATGAAATAAAGTCTCAAGCTATACCTGGAGTTATAAATAGTCGTTTTGTTGTTCTAATCAGCCAAAACTTTGATGATATCTTAGATTCTGCTATTATGATTAAAAATAAAATGCTAGGAGAAATATTATTTGAATTAAATAATTTATTTGAAAGAGCGGTTAGTTATCAAGACTATAACATTACTAAGATGATTATTGAGATTTATAGATATTCAATTTATAATAGATCATTTACAGCCAAAAATAATGTTGGAGTCCATAGAAGCACTTATTACCCTACACAAATGATTTTATTCATTCAGGAATATATGTCAAACGTAAATAATGACGATAATAATTTAATTATATTATTCTATCTAATTGTGAACGTATTCATAAATTTTATCAAAGATACAATTTCTAATAATGATTTTGAAACATTTAAAGAAGTTCAAGAGATTTGTTTCCACGAAGTGTTAGAAGTAGACAAGGAACTCAAAGATGAAATATTACTTCATTATCTTGCAGCATTTAGTTGGATGATAAGACGAATTGAAATAGACAGATCTGATATAAAAACTTGTAACATTTTTATAAAAGATTTTTTTACACTTTTTGATGATCTTAACGAATTGTTAAATCTTCTTAGAAATAGTCTACTGGGATCCCAGAATAATTATGATTATAAATTATTAGATTTAGATTTTTGGGAAGAAGAATATTCAACTCATTATGCAAAAATAATCGATTCTGACAGGAGATATATTTTTTTATTATGTATCATAGGGATGAGATTTATTAATGATTTGAATAACGCATCAGTTGTTAAATTAATATCTTCGATTACACAAATTATCCCGATAGAACGAATTGAAACAATTTCTAAAGAGATATTGAGTGATAAAGATAAATGGGAAGATTTAATAGGGGAAGATCTTGAAAAAAGGAAAAAAATGTTTATATTCATCTATAAAAAAGCTTCAAAGTTAAATTAAATTGTATTAATATTTTAAGAGGCAATGAAAAGGTTTAATATGATTTGTCAGAATATAATTTTTATAAATATGTGCTTATTGATGAGTAGATTTTCATAAAATTCTAAGTAAGCGTTATGAAGGCATAACTATGATAAAAGAGGGTGCAGTTTTAGAAGGTCCATTATGGCCTGAACCAATTGAAATAAAAGTTGTGAAAGATGTTGGGGGCCGAATACTAATCATAGCTGCTACTATTTATTCGAATAAACTCATTGAGCAGCTTCTAACTGAAGAAGAAATCAAAGAAATAAGCCACCTAGAATTAATTCAAGATTTTTCAGCTCCTGCAAGTGAAGTTTTTCTATCATTAGAAGCAATGAGATACCGTTTTGCATCTCTTTTTGATCCTTTTTTAGCTATGAGTTCATCCAAAATTGATCCTCTTCCATTTCAATTAGATGCTGTATATTTACATGCTTTAAAACTTCCTCGCATGCGGTTCATGATTGCTGATGACCCCGGTGCAGGAAAAACAATTATGGCAGGATTGATCATAAAAGAAATGGAACTTAGGGGATTAGCTCGTCGAGTTCTCATTGTTTCACCCGGTCATTTGAAAGAACAATGGAAGAGGGAATTAAAGGAGAAATTCCAATCTAATTTTACTATTGTAGATCGTGGATTTATGAATACTTACCGTAGTGAAAATCCATGGGAAGTGGAAAACCAGCTTATTACTTCCATCGACTTTGCAAAAAGAGAAGATATCCGAAACTCCTTTTGGGGAGTTGATTGGGATTTAGTGATAGTTGATGAAGCCCATAAAATGGCTGCCTACAAATATGGTAAAAAAACTAATAAAACTACCCGTTACAAGTTAGGAGAAGTTTTATCTAAAACATCTGAGAATTTGCTTTTTTTAACAGCCACTCCTCACAAAGGAGACCCTGAAAACTTCAGATTATTACTCGATCTTTTAGAACCTGGTTTCTTTGCCAAGACTGGAATGATCAGCGAAGCTAAAAATAGTAATGATAATCCCCTATTTATCAGGCGTATTAAAGAAGATTTGCGTAATTTTGATGGTAAACCAATCTTCAAAAAACGATTCACATATAGTAACAAGTTCCAGTTATCAGACACCGAGATGGAACTCTATAATGAACTATCTAAATATATAATAAATCAATATAACAAGGCTTTAGCTCAAAATAATCGTCGAAACTTTGTATTTGCCCTTTTATTACTTCAAAGAAGGATGGCTTCAAGTATTTATGCTCTTTTAAAATCATTGAAACGGAAAAAAGCAAAATATGAACAAATTTTGCGAAATCCTAACTTATTGAATGAGACTAAGGCAATGAATTCCCGAGATACAGATATTGAATCTGATTTAGAACGTTGGGAAGATGAATCCGAATTGGATAGATGGGAAAAAGAGTCACAAGTTGAAACTTCTACTATATCTGTAAATTTAGAAGAGTTGAAAGATGAACTTCGAATTTTAGATAAATTGATTGTGATGGCTGAATCCATTTTAGATTCAGGCAATGAAACTAAACTCCAAGAACTTAGAAAAATCATGGATAAAATTGGAGATGAAAAGGTTCTCATATTCAGTGAAGCTAAAGATACAGTTGATTATCTTGTTGATAAAATGCGGTCTTGGGGTTACTCTGTGAATTACATTCATGGAGAAATGAATATGGATCAGAGGGTAGAAGCTGAAAGGATATTCTATAAAGATACCCAAGTAATGATAGCCACTGAAGCCGCGGGTGAAGGTATCAATCTACAATTCTGCCATATGATGATCAACTATGATATTCCCTGGAACCCCAATCGTTTAGAACAGAGAATGGGTCGAATTCATCGTTACAAACAAAATAAAGATGTTCATATTTTTAATTTAGTAGCAGATAATACCAGAGAAGGATTAGTTCTAGCCAGAGTTTTAGATAAACTCAATGTTATCAAAAGTGAAATTGGTTCTGATAAAGTTTACGATGTTATAGGGGAAATATTCCCTGCTAAAGAGCTATATAAATTGGTTGTAGATGCAGTTTCAGGTAAATTAACTGATAAAGAACTCGATGAGACTATTGATATATCAGTAGATGAGAAAATCAAACAAAATAATCTACTTGATGAAGTATTGGAACAAGGTTTAGTAACTACCATTGATTATAAATCCATTGATGAAATTTCTGAAAGAACCAAAGAATTGAAATTAGTTCCAGAATATGTTGAAGAATTCTTTAAAAAAGCATTCACCAAAGCTGGGGGAAAATTTAAAGTTCGCAAGGATGAAACATTAGTAGTTAGTTCCATCCCTCTTGAAATTAAAAAAGTAGCAGATGAAATTCATTTTAAAAAGGACTATGGTAAAATTGCCAGATCATATCCACGAATAACTTTTGATAAAGATGCAGCTTTTGATAATCAGGATCTGGAATATGTTTCATTTGGCCATCCACTTTTAGAAGCCACTCTAAGATGGGTTGATGAAAAATTTGCCACAGAAATGCAAAGGGGAGGAGTTTTCCAGGACCCTTCAGGCACATATAATGGTGTTTTCTGGTTCTTTGAAGGTGTGGTTAATGATGGTAAGGGCGAAATAGCAGGTAAAAAACTATTTGCCATATATGATGGAGAAGAACCTCAAGAAGTAAATCCATCATTGTTATGGGATTTTATACCAATTGATGAAACTGAACCATTAACCATTGAGGCGGATAAATCATCAGCCGAGGCAATGGTCATTGAATCTATTGAAGAATATTTATCTGAACTCAAAAGTGAACGTGAACGTCAAGCTAATGTTAAAAAGAAGTATGGTTTGAAATCTCTTGAATATCTGATTGGAGATTTGAATGCTGCCCTCGCTGACTATGAAATACGTAAAGGTGATGGGGAGAATATGGATCTAGCTATTCATAATGCTTCTGAAAAGAAGAAAAATTATTTAATTGCTTCTGATAAACTTGAAAAAGAAATTGCACAGGAAACTAGCCTGGCAATGTCAAAACCTAAATTGTTAGGTGCTATATTTGTTGAAGGTACTGATGGGAGTTTAATTGGAACTGGGATTACTGAAGAAGGAGAATCTTCAGATGAAATGCGTACTGATAAGGATATAGAACTTATTGGTATGGAAGTTTCCATGGAATATGAAACTCTAGAAGGAAGAAAACCTGTTGATATTTCTAAAGATAATTTGGGTTTTGATGTTCGATCTAAAGATAAAGAAGGTGCAACCAGATATATTGAAGTTAAAGCCCGTAAGGGAGAAGGTTCTGTTGCTTTAACCAAGAATGAATGGATTAAGGCTAGAAGATTTAAAGATCAGTACTGGCTTTATGTAGTGGCTAATGCAGTTAGTAAACCTTCACTTTATGTAATTCAGAATCCTGCTAACTTCTTGGAACCCACTGAGAAGATGGATGTACGTTATTTAGTATTCCCTGAAGAGTGGAAGAGGGGAGAAAAAGTTTTTGAGAAAAATTAGGTGGTTATGTGGATAAACGTTTTATTGAAGATAGTTTTCCCGTGAAAGAGGTAAGTTTTGAAGCTGCTAAAGAAAAAAGCATAAGACATGGTCACATATCTACTTTACACATTTGGTGGGCTAGAAAACCTTTAGCTTATTCCAAGACAACAATATTCACATCTCTCATTCCAACACCCAAAGATGAAATTGATTGGATTAAAAAGAAAAATTTTATTATTGATTTATCTAAATGGAACAATTCATTAAATGAAGATCTTATTGAAGAAGCTAGAAATCAAATAAATCAAGCTAATAATGGTCCTGTTCGTATTCTTGATCCATTTTCAGGTGGAGCGGCCTTACCTTTTGAAGCTTTAAGGTTAGGATGTGAAACATACGCTAATGATTATAATCCAGTTGCTGTAATTTTAGAAAAATGTGCACTTGAATTTCCACAAAAATATGGGAACAAATTAATCAAAGATGTTAAAAAATGGGCAAATATCGTTTTAGATAATGTCAAAGCAGATATTGGAGAATATTATCCTAATTTTAAAGATAATACGGGCTATTTTGGCCATTCAGAGGATTATAATAATATACCCATTGGATATTATTGGATGTGGAATATTAATTGTCAAAATCCTAGTTGCGAATCAGAAATTCCACTTACTGCTAATTGGTGGTTATCACGTAAAAAAAATAAACATGTGGCATTGTATCCTAGATACAACCATAAATCTGTCGATTTTGATATTTTTGGTGATGGTTATGAAAAAATTCCAGAAGATTTCAACCCGGATGATGGAACTGTTAAGAGAGCATCTGTTAAATGTCCTCAATGTGGAACAGTTGTAGAAGCAAAAGATGTAAGGAATCTTTTCAATCTAGGCAAATCATGGACTAGAATGATTGCGATTATTTATCGAAAAAAGGGTAAAAAAGGAAAATTTTATCGAATTGCTGAAAAAGAGGATATTGAAACATATAATTCTACTAAAGAGCTGTTAAATCAAAAAATCAATTTTTTAAAAGAGCAATGGGGGCTTGAACCTGTCCCTAATGAAGAAATTCCCCTTATGAGTGGCACTTTTAATGTTCCCATTTATGGTTTTAAAAAATGGGGCGATCTCTTTAACTATCGGCAAAAATTGGCTTTAATAACATTCACTGAAAAAGTAAGAGAATCTTATAAAAAAATGATTGATCAAGGTGTTGAAAAAGATTATGCTATAGCTATTACAACTTATCTGGCGATATTAATTGACAGGTTAGCTGATAAAAATACTATCCTTTCTAGATATCATAAAAGTGGAGAAAAAATAGAAAATACATTCGGTAGACCTGCATTGCCAATGATATGGGATCATGCCGAAATTAATGTATTTAGTGGAGCTAATGGTGATTGGTTATCGCAAATGAAATGGGTTTTAAGGTTTTTGGAACATGCTATTCAAATATCTGACAAACACGCAAAAGTAACACATGCGTCTGCAACTGATCTACCATATGAAGACAATTATTTTGATGCTGTTTTTACAGATCCTCCTTATTATAACTCGGTTCCTTATGCAGACTTATCAGACTTCTTTTATGTATGGCTAAAAAGATCTGTAGGGCATATTTATCCTAGTCTTTTTGCAACACCTTTATCTCCTAAAACTCACGAGGTAATCGAAATGGCATCTTGGGATAAAAGGAGATACGCTCATAAAACTCAAGATTTTTTTGAAGAACGGTTAAAAGAAAGTTTTAGGGAGATGTATAGGGTTCTAAAACCTAACGGAATAGCTAATATAGTTTATGCACATAAAACAACTGAAGGTTGGGAAACGGTGATTAATGCTTTGATGGAATCAGGACTCATAGTTACTGCTTCCTGGCCTATATCTACGGAAATGACAGCAAGATTAAGATCGCAAGGATCAGCTACTTTAGCTTCTTCAATCTGTATTGTTGCTAGAAAATCATCAAAAAATGATTTAGGTTGGTTAAAAGACGTAAAAGAAGAAATTCGAAATCACGTTCCTGAAAAATTGGATAAATTATGGGGAGAAGGCATATCCGGAGCCGATTTTTTCGTTGCTGCTATTGGTTTATCCATCGAAATATTTGGAAAATATGAAAAGATCTTAGATAATGAAGGAAATCAGATTAAAGCAGATAAACTCTTGAATTTTATTCGAGGAATTGTAACAGATTACACGGTTAGAAATATATTACATAACGGAATTGCTGATGAGTTGTCTGCGTTAACTAAATTCTATCTCCTTTGGAGATGGAACTACATGGAAGCGAAAGTTCCTTTTGATGAAGCAAGAAAACTTGCTCAAAGTGCAGGTATAGATCTTACTAATGAATGGAACAAAGGATTCATAGTAAAAAGTGGCGAATTTATCTCAGTAATTGGTCCAAATGAAAGAGATTCAGAATCATTAGAAGACTCAATAGAACTCATTGATGTTTTACATCTTATTTGTCTCTTATGGAAAGATGGAAGCCAAGATAATATTAAGTTCGTACTTAAAAAATCGGGTTACGATAATGGTGAAGCCCTCTATAAAGTTGCTCAAGCAATATCAGAAACTCTACCCAATAATAGTTCAGAAAAGAAAATGATTGAAGGATTTCTCGCAGGGAAAGAAAGGATTATGCAAGATATAAGAGATGATGATTCACAAACTAAACTAGTCTGAAGGTGAAATAATGAAACCATTTCCAATCGTGGCCGTGCCCCACCAAGATATTATAGACGATAAATTAACCATGGATGTATTTGCAGCTAACCTCTGGGAAGTATTTAAAAATAGAGCTCCTGAAGAATACCAAGATTCCGAAACATTCTTCAAAAAGACCTATGAAACCCAAGGTTTGAAAAATATTATTGAAATTACTAGGAAACGTCTTGAAGGTGAAGGTGGAGATCCAGTAATCCAACTGCAAACTCCTTTTGGTGGAGGTAAAACTCACACTTTAATTGCTTTGTACCATAAGGCTAAAGAAATGGGTGCTAAAACAGTTGTTATTTCAGGTACTGCCTTAGACCCTAAAGATATCACAATTTGGGAAGAAATGGAAGGACAATTAACTGGAAAAGTAGATAAACTTGAGGGAAACACTTCTCCAGGCCTTGAGAAGATCAGAAACCTTATTGATGATAATAAACCTGTTTTAATTTTAATTGATGAACTCCTAGAATACGCCACTAAAGCAGCTGGAATAAAAGTTGAAGGCTCTAATATGGCTTCACAATTATTAGCGTTTATGCAAGAACTTAGTGAAGCTATTAGCACAGTTAGCAGAGCACAGTTGATTTTTACATTACCATCTAGTCATATGGAACAATTTGATGAAAGCGCAGAAAAGCTTTTCATTCAATTACAAAAGATCGCAGGCAGATTAGAAAAGATTTATACTCCTGTAGAGGATGATGAAATTTATTCCGTAATTAGAAGCAGATTATTTAGACATATTGATGAAAGGGAATCATCTAAAATCATTAGTCAATTTATGGATTATGCTGAAGTAGAAAATATTCTCCCAGATAATATAGATAAATCTGATTATAAACATAAGTTTCTAAAAAGTTATCCATTCCAACCAGAGGTTGTAGATATCCTATACAAAAGATGGGGTTCTTTCACTTCATTTCAACGAACAAGAGGAGTTTTAAGGTTATTATCTTTAGTTGTCAATTCTCTTAAGGACTCAAAAAATCCCATAATTAGATTATCAGATTTTGATCTGGATCACGATGAAATTAAAATGGAACTAATAAACTTTGCTGGATCTGAATTTAACTCAATTATTGCATCAGATATTACTTCTTCTGATTCAGGTTCTAAAGAAACAGATAAAAAATTAGGTGCCGCATACTTATCTTATTCATTTGGAACAAAAATCTCAACTACTATATTCATGTATTCTTTCTCTGGAAGTCAAAGTGGAAAACATGGTGCTTCAGTTCGCGAGATAAAATTATCCTGTGCCGATGTTGATACATCTAGTGCAATAATCAGTGATGCAATAGGATTTTTAAATGAAACATTACTTTATCTTCATTCTAGAGATGGCAGATACTTTATTCACCGCGAACCCAATCCTAAAAAGGCATTCATCTCTAAGAAAGAGAGTATAAAAAATGAGGTTGTTACTAACGCTGAAGAGGACCTTTTAGGATCCATATTAGGACGTAAAATTTTTGAGGTTTATAAATGGCCAAAAAGGTCTAATGACATCCCTGACACCAAAAAATTGAAGTTGATTGTAGGGAAAGACCCTGAACGTTTCGAAGAATACCTAGAAAATTACGGAGAACGTCCCCGAGTGTTCAGAAATACAATGATATTTTTAGCACCCTTGGAAAGTGAAAGGCATGTTTTTGATGATAATGTTAGGGGAGAACTAGCTTGGGATTTAGTTTTAAAAGATCCTTTAATTAATCTCAATCTTGAACAGAAAAGAGAAATTAAAGATAAAATTTCAACTTATAAAAAAGACTCAAAAGAGAACATTAGAAACTTATACAGAATTGTTTACGTTCCCACACGAGATGGGCTTAAAGATATTGATCTAGGCAGACATCCGTATGGAATGAGTACATCTATAGATAATGAGATTAAAGAAAGGCTTAAAAGTGATGATGAGATCTCAGAAGTTCTAGCACCACTTCTAATACAGCAAAAATATCTCCGCGGAAAAGATTATGTTGAAACTAAAAATATCCTTGATTCTTTCTACAAAACACCTGGAGAAGATAGAATCACATCTGATAATGTTCTAAAAACAAGCATCATAGAAGGTGTTAAACAGAAATTATTCGGTTTAGGGATTTTAACTGACGGAGAAATGAAATGTCAGAAGTTCGGGGAAAAATGCACACCTTACCTACAGAATGGAGAAATAATTATAGACGCGGATATATGCAGCAAGCCTCAATGCCCTGAAGTTACTATATCTTACATCAAAAATGAACATTTAAAGCTCGGAGAATATGTAGAAACTAAAAAGATATTTGAATCATTGCTTGTTAATTGTGAGGAAGAAGAAGCTAAATCTAAACTAATTTCTGCCATAAAAAATGGAGTTGAAAAAGGGAGCTTTGGTATTGGCCAATTAGTTGATGGAAAAGCAGAATGCCAATTATTTGAAGAAGAATGTTATCCCACACTTTTAGATGCTGAAATTATAACCCGGCCTGATCTGTGTAAAGAAGGACCAGAAGGTTATCCTGATAGATATAAAACGTCATCATGGAAAATAAAGAACGTTTACTTAAAGGATAGGGACTTTGTTTTTACCAAAGAAATATTCCAATCTGAGATTGGTGAATGTGATGAAAATGAAGTGAAAGAAACACTTAAAGAAACAATAGCGACTGGTGTTAAAGAAGGCTTATTTGGTTTAGGTGACTTAACAGAAGGAGAACCCGAATGCAGTTTCTTTAAGGAAAATTCTAGTCCTGAATTAAATGACAATGAAGTCATTATTAATTCAAAAATATGTGATGGCGATTCTGATGTTTATAAAAACATTGAACTAGAGTTTGAAGTTCCAGTGGAAAAAGTTCCAGATATAATTAGAATGATTAATTTCCTAAAGGAACCTTTTGATGATGTTAAGGCTAAAACTGATTTTAAAATAACTGCTAAGAATGGTGAGATGCCTATTACTAAGTATGATAGGATTATTGAGACATTTGAACAGTTAGGGATTGATTTAATTAGACAAATCAAAAAATAGGGGTGGAAATGTGGAAAAAACTAATAAAAGTCTTAAAGAATGGAATGCTATTATCGAAGCTTTGGCTGGTGGTTTACAAACAATAATTATTCGAAAGAATCCTACTACTTTAAAAGGTTTTTTTTTATATCCAACTTTTAGCTATGCTACCAAAGAAAATTATTTAGAAAATTTTAAGAAAGATTTTAGGCACTTTGTTGAAAAAAATGCATTTCCTTTAAAAAAAGGAGAAAAAACTCAGATTAAATATTATGCTAGGGTTGAAAAAGTTATAGAAATATCACCTAAAAACTTGAATTCTTTAAATAAGCTTCATATCTGGAAGAATGACCATGTTAAAAAATATTTATCAAATAAAAAAGGTTACGTCTGGTATTTAAAAATTTATAAATTAAAAGATAGTTATATGGCAGAGAAAAACAGAGGAATGCGATTTGCGAATCTTAAAAAAGAAATTTCATTAAAAGATTTGATACCTGTTTTTGAAGAAACTTGATTTTCGTTGAAATCATAGCAATAGAATTACTGAGATGATTAAATGGACAAAAGATTTATTGAAGAAAGTTTTCCTGTTAAAGAAGTTAGTGAAGAGTCTGCTAAGGAAAAAAACAAAAAACATGGCCAAATTTCAACTCTCCATATTTGGTGGGCCAGAAGACCATTATCAAGTTCACGAGCAACGAATTATGCTGCTTTAATTCCCGTTTCAGATGATGAAATAGACTGGGTTAAGAAACGGAATTTTATTATTGAATTATCAAAATGGGAAAATTTCTTAGACCAGAATCTTATTGATAAAGCAAGAAATGATATATTCGAAGCTAATAATGGAAGTTATCCTAAAATTTTGGATCCTTTTTCTGGCGGAGGTGCAATACCATTGGAAGCAATGCGCTTGGGTTGTGAATCATATGCTAATGATTATAATCCTGTGGCTGTTTTAATTGAGAAATGTATTATTGAATATCCCCAGAAATATGGAAAAACTCATGGATCAAATTGGTCAGAAAATAAGAATATATTGATAGAAGATGTAAAAAAATGGGGCGATTGGGTTTTAAATAAAACTTCAGATGAACTTGGTAATTTTTTTAATAACAATGAAAAGGAACTCTCAACCATGGCATATATTTGGGCAAGAACTATTAAATGTCAAAATCCTGCTTGTGAAGTTGAAATTCCACTTATGAAGCAATTTTGGCTAGCAAATAAAAAAAATAATAAAATTGCTTTAAAGCCATTTTCAAGAAATAATAAAATTGAATTTGAAATTATAGGACAAAATAATGAAATACCCTCCGATTTTGACCCGTCTGTGGGTACAATTAATCAATCTATTGTTAACTGTCCTGCGTGTGGAACTACATTAGATCCTAAAGATTTGCGAAAATTATTTTCGGATGGTCATACAGGGGAAAGAATGGTTACTGTAGTATCTACTCATCCCAAAAAAAGAGGTAAATTTTATCGAAATCCAGATCTAAATGATATTGAATTATTTAAAAAAGCTGAGGAGTATTTAGAAACTAAGAGGATAAGTTTACAAAAAAAATGGAATTATGATCCAATACCTGATGAATTTATCACAACACCCGATCATCAAGAATATAAACCCGGAAACTTATTTTATAATTTTATTCCGATTGTTTTATATGGAATGACAAAATGGGGAGATTTATTCAATCCTCGTCAAAAACTCTGTCTAATTACAATTATTGAAAAAATTAAAGACGCATATGATGCTATGATCAAAGAGGGATATGAAATCAATTATGCGAAAGCTATTGTCACATATTTAGCTTTAAATCTAAATAATTTCGCAGAAAAAAATAATAACATTAATCGTTGGGTTAATAATGTTGAAGCTATTGCTGGTTGTTATCGAATGCAAGCACTTCCAATGGCTTGGGAATATGCTGAAGGAAATTTTTTAAATGGTGCTATTAGTTGGAAAAATCTACTTGAATATAAGACAAAACCATTAATAAAATGGAGCAGAACATATAGTGATATTGAAGTAAATGTTTCTAATCAATCCGCCATGAATCTAAGTTATTCTGATAATTTTTTTGATGCAATTTTTACCGACCCACCTTACTATGATAATGTTCCATATTCTTATTTATCCGACTTTTTTTATGTTTGGTTAAAAAGATCATTAGGTGATATTTATCCAGATCTCTTTTCAACGCCTCTTACACCTAAAAGTGATGATATCTTAGCGGATCTACCTTTATTAAGGGGTATGAAAAAGGAAAAGGCTCGTTTGATTTTGAATAATATAAAAACCGATGAAAAATTTGAACTAATGCTAAAAAAATCATTTAAAGAGATATATAGAGTTTTAAAGCCAAATGGTATCGTCACTATTGTTTATGCACATAAAACTACAGAAGGTTGGGAAACCTTAATCAATTCTTTATTAGACTCTAATTTAGTTATTACTGCATCTTGGCCGATAAATACTGAGCTTAAAACTAGATTTAGAGCTAAAAGTTCAGCAGCTTTAGCATCTTCAATATATATTGTGGCACGTAAGATTGACAAATTAGATTTAGGTTGGTTTAAAGATGTTAAAAATGAAATTGAAAATTATATTCCAGAAAAACTAGATAAATTATGGGAAGAGGGCATATCTGGTGCAGATTTCTTTATAGCTGCTATAGGATCTGGAATTGAAATTTTTGGGAAATATAAGAAAGTATTAGATAATGAAGGTAATGAGATCCGAGCTGACAAACTCCTTACCCTAGTAAGAGATGTAGTATCTGATTATACTGTTCGTCAGATACTTCATAATGGTATTGCAGATGAACTATCACCCCTAACCAAATTTTACCTTATGTGGAGATGGAACTATCAAGATGTACGTGTTCCATTTGACGATGCTCGAAAGCTTGCTCAGAGTGCAGGTATTGACTTAACAAACGAATGGAATAAAGGTTTTATCGTTAAAAGAGGCGAATTTATCACTATTTTGGGACCTGATAAAAGAGATTTAAACTCTCTAGAAGATTCAAAGGAATTGATTGATGTTATTCATCTTGCGTGTCTTTTATGGAAGGATGGAAAAAATGATCAAATGAAAACTATGCTTAAAATATCCGGTTATGGTGAAAGTGACGCTTTATATAAAGTTTCACAGGCTATATCAGAAACTCTACCAAATAATAGTTCAGAAAAGAAAATGATTGAAGGATTCCTCGCAGGTAGAGACAAAATTATGGAAGACATAAGGGAAGATGAACCTCAGACCAAGTTAGTCTAAAAATTAACACGGATGATTCAATGGATCAAAGATACATTGAAAACAATTTTCCAGTATCTGAAGTCAGTGGGACTTACAGAATTAGGGAAATATCATCTTTGCATAAATGGTGGGCTAGAAGTTCACTTGAAAGTTCAAGTGCAATAATTTATTCTTCATTAATATCTTCCAGTGATGATAAGAAGATTAGAGATTCTATAGTTAAGTTAGCTGGAATGGATGGAACTGGTATAACTCATATTGCACTTAAAAATATATCCAAAATATTTGAAAATCCTCCTAAAGTTTTAGATCCATATGCAGGTGGAGGTTCTATTCCTTTTGAAGCTTTAAGATTAGATTGTGAGACATATGCCAATGAATACAATCCTGTAGCAGTCTTAATAGAAAAGTGTCTACTTGAGTATCCACAAAAATTTGGACCTAAATTATCTAAAGACTTCCTAAAATGGATGGATTGGGTTTATTCAGAAGTAAAAGATGAAGTAGGAAAATTCTATTCTAGTGAAGATAATACATTCATTACTTCTTATCTTTGGGCTAAAACAATTCCCTGTCAAAACCCAGCTTGTGGCGCTGAAATTCCCTTAATGAGAACTCTTTGGCTAGTTAATAAAAAGAATAAAAAAATAGCCCTAGTACCTCAAGTCAAAAACGGAGAAGTGGAATTTGAAATTAAAGAAGGAGATGGAATACCACAAGATTTCGATCCAGGTAAAGGTACAGTTAACAGAGCAATAGCAGAATGTTTAGTTTGTGGTACAACCATAGAATCTAAAACTACTCGCAAATTATTCCAAGAAGGTCACTCTGGGAATCGAATGGTAGCAGTTACCTTTAATGAAATGTCAAGTCGAAGTAAACGTTATAGAATCCCAGAAAAAAAGGATACCAATCTATTTGAAGAAGCTAAAGAATCATTAAACCTTAAAATAGAACAAGTTACAGAAAAATTAGGAATTAATCCTTTACCTGATGAACCAATCCCTCAGGGAAAAGGCATGATCGCCAGATCTCTATATGTAGGAAATTATGGCTTTGAAACATGGGGAGATCTGTTCAATCCAAGACAACAGTTAATAATGGTAACATTTGTCGAAAAGATCAATAAGGCCTATAAGAAAATGCTTTCTGAAGGTCTGGATAAAGATTATTCAAAAGCCTTAGTAAGTTATCTAACCTTAAACTTAGGTAGATTAATGCACGTTTATTCGGGTATGGCTCGCTGGAATCCTCGAGTAGAAAATGTCAGAGATTTATTTGGTCGTCCAGCAATTTCCCTACGCTGGGAATGTGGAGAAATTAATCCGTTTATTGGAGAAATGAAGTATTCTGATAAGATAGCTGATTCCATATCTGATGCTTCCAAAATAAGTGATAACATTTGCCACATAACTCAATCATCAGCTACTAACATTCCACATAATAATGATTATTTTGATGCAGTATTCGCTGATCCACCCTTTTACGATAACATTCCTTATTCCTATCTTTCAGATTTCTTTTATGTATGGTTTAAAAGAACTTTAGGTTCATTATATCCGGATCTATTCTTAACACCCCTTACACCTAAAAATGATGAAATAATTTCCCAAGTTGTTGGAGAAAGCACAGAATCACCATCTGAATATTTTGAAAATAAATTGAAGAAATCTTTTCAAGAAATTTACAGGGTTTTAAAGCCCGAAGGTATTTTTGTAGTTGGATATACCTATAAAACTACCAAAGGATGGGAAATGGTTATTCAATCCCTTCTAGAATGTGGTTTTATTGTTACTGCTTCTTGGCCCATTATTTCCACCATGACTAACAGACTAAGATCACAAAATGCAGCAGCCATATCAACATCAATTTATATAGTTGCTCGAAAAAGTGATAAAATAGATTTAGGATGGTTAAAAGAGGTAAATAGTGAAATAAAGGAAGAATTGCCCAAAAAAATAGATAATCTATTAAATGAGGGAATTAAAGGTTCGGACTTTTTTATTGCCGGTTTAGGTTTTGGTTTAGGGATTTATAGTAAATATCAGCGTATTTTAGATAACCAAGGCAATGAAGTAAGTCTTAAAAAACAATGGAACTATATTAGGAATTTTATAACAGACTACATCATCAATTCTGTTTTAGGTTTTGAAACATCCACGAATTTAAAAAGTAGAACTAAATTTTACATATTATGGAGATGGATTTATCAAGATTCAAAGCTTAAATTCGATGAAGCTCAAAAACTAGCAAGAAGTGTAGGTTTAAGTCTATCAAATAACCAAATTCAAGGATTTATTGTGAAAAACAAAGATATTATCTATTTAAAAGGACCTGATGAAAGATCACCACAGTCAATAGAAAATTCAAAACAACTTGTCGATGTTTTACATTATCTTTGCCTGCTTTGGAAGCAAGGTAAAAAGGATGAAATCAAAACTACTCTTGAAAAAAATGATGCAAATAAAATCTTTATCGTGGCTCAAACATTATCAAAAATTCTCCCTAACGAAAATCCTGAAAAAATGCTCATTGAAGGATTCTTAGCAAGCACTCAATCAATAAATTAGGATAAATGATAATATGACCAATCTTGATGAACCAAATAAACATCAAGCAAAGTTGGCTAAAAAGATAGCAGAATTTGAAAAAAGAGAGGAATTGCTAGAAGATTATAGTCAAAAATTCTCAGAAGTTACCGGTGAGATATCAGATTTAGAATCTGAACTTATCGTCTGGAAGAAAGAGAAAGAAGAACTCCAAACAAATCCGGATAATAAAGAAGAAGTTAAAATTTGGGAAGATCAAATTAAAGAAATCAATAAAAACTTAAAAGCTAAACAATCAAATCTAACAACTCTTCAAAAAAAATTAGATAAATTAAACACTAAAAATCAATCTTTAAGAAGTGATCTCCAAATTAGGGAATCTCAACATATCGAGTATTTTGTAAATCAATTCCATGAATACTATACCCATAATGATGATGACCCTAATCTCAGAGAGGCTCTTGTTTCTAATTTGAATTTGTTAGGGGCTTTGTGGAAAATTCAAGGAAAGGAATATGATTTAATTACATTTGTTAAATTTTTCAAGTCAAAAGATATGGAAATTGATTTAAATATTCTGAATGATTTATTTAAAGAATCTAAATGTTTTTTTATTCCTTCCATAATTTCTGATTTTATAGATGATTATTTGAAGAGTTCTGCTCTCGAAAAATTAGCTGATCCGACCTTCAAAATTGGATCACTTATATTCCAACTTGAAACAGATGATGAATCTCAATTAACCATTTTTTTAAAAGATCCCGATGATGAAGATGTCTTAAATCTTCTTTATCCTGATAAATCTGTAATTATTAAGAAAGATTTTGACGAACTTCAAGAGTTACCTAATAATCACTTTGACGTTGTTGTAGGTTTTTCAGATATTGAACAAAATGAGATAATTGATTATGATGATATAACTGATGTAGAAGAAAAAATACGTTTTCTTCAAACCTCCCTGAAATTAAAAGTTAATGGGGTCGGATTTTATATAGTAAACCCCGAAGTCAAATTAAATTGGGGTGACAAATCTGTTTTCACCAATCTAGAAAAATATGATTTGCATATTGATTCAGTTCTACGTTTAGCTGCTGAAATTTTTCCAGAAAGTGATTATAATAAAACATTGATCATTGTAACAAAGAAAAAACCTGAAAAGATTTTCATAGGTGAGTTAAACAACGCATCCAAAGAGATATTACTTGAAAACCTTAAAAAACGAAAAACTGGCAAAATTCCTCAACATGGGCTATTAACTGACCTTGAATCTTTTTATTCTTTCCCTAACATTCTAGCAAAAAATGAAAGTGAATATCTCGCTATCTCAACTGAACTTGAACCTCTAAGATTCAAAGAAATAGTAAAAGAAGTTTTTAACTTTAATAATTTCTCAGAAACTCAAGAAGATTTTAATTACTTATTCTTACCATTTGACCACAATGCAAAGGCAGTATTATCTTCACAAAATTTCGAGTATGAAGCTGAAATGTATTTACAAATATTCTTGGATCCTGAAATTGCTTTAGCTGATTATGTGGCACGATTTTATAACACTCAGCTGGGTAAAAAGATTAGAGAATCGTTTAATACGGGCAGTGATGTGTCAAATATTCCTAAGAAACTATTATTTGAATCAGATCTTTATTTACCCGAACTTGACAATCAGATTGATCTAGTAAGTGTTGATTCTTCAATTATGGAGTTTATCACTAGAGCTAAATCACATAGACTCAAATTATGGAATTCTCCCTTAAAAGTTTCAGATATTCAAAAGGCAATCGAGGACATGGATGATGGTAAATCCGAGGCGAAATTTGAACAATGGATTGAAAGTTTACCCTATCCACTAGCTTCTATTCTGTGGTGTAGTATAACTAACCCTAATTATGAACGTAAAGTTAAGTATCTTCTTCACTTTTTTGAAGCCTTTAGTGAATTTAACATGACTTTACTATTAAGTGGCTTATCATCAGATAAAAACTTTTTCGAAGAAGAAGTCAAACGTTGTTTTAGGGATGAATCGCGATTCAGAAACTGGTATTTTAAACCAACATTTGGTAACTGGTACAAATTTGGCAGTTGTCTTTCAAAAACAGTGCGAAGACTTTTAGAAGAAAACAAAAGTAAGTGTTTGGAAGTGTTCGGAAATCCTGATCCTGAATTTCTACTCAGCATTGCCCATAAGGAACTTATAACTATTTCTGAAGAAGTATCTAACTATAGAAATCAATGGGAAGGACATGGTCCTGTAGTTTCAGAAAAAGAATACCAAAATCGTTACAAAATCTTAAGAAGTGTGCTATCCAGGGTTTACCAGATCCTATCAGATGCATATGAAAATACTTTCTTAATCCTTCCTTTACAGAGTTCTTTCCAAGAGGGAGTTCATGATTATAGTATTAAACGTTATATGAGTACTCGTGATCCTTTCAAACCAGATAATATCGAAACTGTGAAACTCATGGATAAAACTAAGATTTATTTGGCACATAAAAACCAGAGAAAACCTGTAGAACTGTTACCTTTTGTAATTAACATAGATGGTGCTTGTTACTTTTATAATGGACGAGATTATGATACTGGTAAAGCACGTTATGTTTCCTATCATTATCATGAAAAACCTGAAATCCTTATACCTATGGATAAGATTTATCATGTTATATCATTATTAAAACCTTAAAAAGAGGCGGGTGAAATGTTAAGAGAGTTATTGGAAACGATTCTCAAAGAAGTGTCTATTGCAGATGATCAAGAAGTTGCGTACGATATTAATGAAATATTCCAACAAAAATTACCTGAAGTTTTAGAAGAACTTGCCAATGATAGGGAATCTGATAGATATGAGGCTGAAGGTAATGCTGGCACTCCTGGTATGAAATCTAAAGACAAATTAGGTTATCTCCCCATTGTCTATCTTGATGATACTTACTGCAAAACTACCGATAAATTTAACGCTGTTCCATATTACATCATGTTTATACTCCGAGAAGACAGAAAGGGGATCTATTTATCCTTAAATCACAGCCAACAGTACATGAAAAATGTTTTAGAAGAAAAAGAAGAATGGGATTCATGGTTCAGCGGAAATTTAGAAGGGAGTTTGTTTGAAGAGACAGAAAAAATTCGATCAAAAATAACAGAAATTCCAGAAGGATTCTCTGATTTCATGAATTTAGGCTCAGCATATGCTAAAAGTGCCAGAGTCTATGAAGCTGCAACAATCTTAGCTAAGTATTACACTCTTGAAGATTTACCATCTGAAGCTGATTTGATATCTGATTTTAGTAATCTTCTGAAGATTTACAAAGAAATTTTAGATATTGATTTGGAAACTACTCGAATTTGGAAAATTGCACCTGGAAGTTATCAGAAAAGACAAATAATGTGGCCTATTTATAAGGAAAAAGGTTATATTGGTGTGGGCTGGTTTGCTTGTGAAGATTTAATGAAAAAAAGTTACAAAAGTTTTAAATCGTATGAAGAGTTACACGAGACATTAAAACAATGTGCGAACAGGCCTACTGTAGGAACGGCTGCAAGAATGATTTGGAATTTCGCTAACGAAATAGACATCGGTGATGTTGTTATTGCCAATGACGGATATAAGGGGATATTAGGCATCGGCGTTATTAAAAGTGATTATATTGGACCTACAGCTTCATTCAAACTAAATCTTGACCCAGATAATGAAAAATTCCACTTTAGAGAAGTAGAATGGTTTATCACAGAACCATTAGAAATGGAAAACGACCATTTTTTTGCCCAACAAACCATCACCCCTATTGATGAACAGAGATGGAATCAGATTAAAGAATCATACATAAAAAGTTCCACAAATTATCGAGAAATATTCCAGCACATAGAAGCAGGTACAGTAATTGATGTTACATCACCCATAGATATTGTCAAAGAACTTTTCCGTGAATTTAAAGAAGATTATTTAGATACTGAAATAGGCCAAAAACATTTAAATGCCCACAATGAGGTTAAATTAGATGTTGAAAAGTATTACAATGAAATAAAGAACAACCGAGATATAATCACCAATACTAAAGATCCAATAATAAACTATCTTCTCCCTATTAAAGGCAAATTTGTCGCCCCAGCTGGTGTTAATGACATCAAAGCATATGGTTACACTGAAGAAGAGTTACCTGAATTAACAGAGACAGTATACAACCTGATCAATAATTTAATTGAAACAAAAGATGAAAAAATCCAAAAAGAATTGATACATGAATTTAAAACAAGTAAATTCACTAAAGGATTCCAAACAGGGATATTGACACCAGTATTATACTACCTAAACCCTGATTATATCTACATAAATCGCAAAAACGTAGACACATTTAATTTCCTTTCAGAAATATTAGGTGAAAAAATAAAGATTAATGGGTATCTTGAAGATTATGTGGAGTCAAAATCAAAAATTAAGTCATTATTAACAGAATTAAGTAACGATATCCCTGAATTCTCCAATTTTTTAATATTCGATGTTTTCTGTCATTGGATGTGTGATAAAAGTTTAGGATACTACGCCATTGATCGTGATAAATACGAAAAATGGTATAGAAAAACTTTCGGTGGACTTAGAACTGATGTTGACATCAGATACTTGGATTTACAGCCATTAGATCTATCTGAAATCGATTTGCTTTTAAATCCTAGGCTTTATGAACAAGTTTGTGGTACATTAAATGCAGGTAAACATTTAATGTTTACTGGCGCTCCTGGAACGGGAAAAACTCATTTAGCAGAGAAAATCTGTGATATTGCAGCATCAGGTAAATTCGTTGATGATTACATTTTAACTACTGCTACATCGGATTGGACCACTTTTGACACTATAGGTGGTTACATGCCTGATGAGGATGGTAAACTATGCTTCGAAGAAGGTAAATTCCTTCAGTCTATTCGAGAAAACAGCTGGTTAATCATTGATGAAATCAATCGCGCAGACATTGATAAAGCATTCGGTCAATTATTTACAGTTTTATCAGGGCAAGGAGTTGAGTTGCCTTATAAAATTGATGGAATGTCTGTACAAATCAAAAGAAGTAACAAAAACAAAAGTTACTATGACCAAAAAACAGCTACTTACTATGTGGGTAAAAATTGGCGTATTTTAGCCACAATGAATGTATATGACAAGGATTACCTGTTTGAAATGTCTTATGCATTCATGAGAAGATTTACATTCATATATATTGACCTTCCTGAAACAGAGGAGTTTCAAAATCTGATTAGATATTGGTCAAAGAGCCTTAATGAAGATCAATTAGTGAAAATAGAAAATCTACTAGAAATCAATGAGGAAAGACAGCTTGGTCCAGCAATATTCAAAGACATAGTAGAATATGTGGAAGAACGGCATCGTATTGGAAGTGATAAACACGTGATTGAAGATGCGGTTTTATCTTTTATCATGCCTCAATTTGAAGGTCTTGAAAAAGCGCAAGTCCAATCAATAGGACAAATTCTAAAGAAAACTTTTGAAGATACAGAAGAACTTGAAAAGAGGATATTTGAAATCACAACTATTAAACTGGATGATAAAGAATGATTAGTTCATCTGATAGCAGCTGGACTAAGAGGGATAAAGCCAGTGTGCTAGAATATGTTGAACCTGTATTACACAGGTTTTTATTCCGTGAAGCTCTCCCTAATTTAGAAGTTCCTCTAAAAAATCTTACAGGTTTAACCGATGAAGAACTAAACCATTTGAAAACGGTTCATTTCCTTTTGAGTGATGAAGTTGCGAAATTACTTATAGAATTACCTAAGATTTTAAGAAACCTCTCACATTCAACACATAAAGAACTCGTTGAATCTCGAGGAATTATCAGGGGGAGAGTAGATTGGAATATGACCTTCAAAGAAAGGTATAGTCAAGGATTCAACGACCCCAGTCTTTTTATTTGCCAACCCTCAACAAAGATCTATGATTTGCCTGAGAATCAACTTTTAAATTTTATTTTATGGAAAATCCGCAGTTTAAGCGAAAAAATTGATCTTAAAATTTCTGAAGAACTTCTTGATGCAAAAGAATGGAACAACTGGCAAGATAATATAGTTACACGTTACTTAAAAGTTAAGAAAATCTCTAAAAACGTTTACTTCCAACAAATCAGCCTCCCTCGATCTATTAAGCCAAAAACTATTCAAAAAGCTTACAGACATCGCAATCAATCATATGATAAAGTCGCAGCATGCTACGAACTTTATGAAAAACTATTTATCATTAATGATCAAAAAGTTCTTCGTGAATTAATCGAAATACAGACATTGAAACCTTTTAATGATGATAAACTATTTGAAATTTATGTTTTAATAAAATTACTTGATTTTTTGGACAATCACTCTGGAGAATTAAGATTAGGATTGTTGAAACCAGATTTAGATTATACTGCCAAATACATATCAGAAAAAATGAATATCTGTATTTTTTATCAGAAAACACCTTCTGATTTAAAAAATTCTAGCAAATACAAATCTATCTTTAATTTTTATGATTTGAAAGTTCGTGTCAGATCTCCTGATATTATTCTAAGAATTCAAACCAATGAAAATGAATATTACCAAATAATTGAGGTTAAAAGAACTAAGAAAAAGAGTTACATTGTTGATAGTGTTTACAAAGTATTGGGTTACATTAATGATTTCCAAGAATCTCTTGAGTCAACCCCTAATCCTAAAGGTGTTTTAGTAGTTTGGGATGGGGTTAAAATAAATGACTTCAATAAAGCTCTCAAAGAATCAGTTCTAATATTAAAAGATAAAAATATGGAAAGGGGATTCAAAAAGATAATTGGCTTGAATACTATTAATGTGTGATAATATGCCAGATAATGGGGAAACCGTGCAAAAAGAATTGACTAAACAATTGAAAAGTGCTTATCGGAAATTCAAAACACATAGTTATTATGATACTTATGGAGCTATAAATAGGGCAAAAATAGCTAATTTTGAAACAAAGATTTCTTTAAATGCTAAAGATGATTTTTTTAAAAAGCTTGCTGAAGATTTGACTGATGAACGAAAACAAAAAAGGCTTTTAAGAAGATTGTCACGAAATATCAGCGTTTTATGTTATCCTAAATCAATTAAATCTAAATCTAATGATGAATCAACATTAGGCAATATCCCTGAAGATAGTGATGAAATTGAAAAATTAAATTATTTTATTGATTTGGACGTAGAATCACATATCATTGGCATATTATGGATTTTAAGAAGTGGGTGGATATTAGACCATCGATTACACAAAAATTGCCATGGAAACAGAATTAATCAAGAAGTTTTAACAAAGATAGAATCTTATGAAAGGGATGGTAAAAAATATTCAGAACCAACACCATTCCTTTTCGAACCTTATTTCAAGAGATATCAAGTTTGGAGAGATAAAGGTTTAGATGCTGTAGAAAAATTGCTCGAAAAAAAAGATAATGCCATAATGTTATCGCTTGATTTCAAAGAATATTATTATACATCCACAATTAATTTTCAGAAACTGAAAAATGATATTAAAACTGCAAAATCGAAATTATTTGAAACATCTAATGATAATTTAGATCCTTTTGAAAACGAACTTGATGAATTTTTATTAGAATACATTGAAAAGATCTTTACACTTTATACCAAAAAATTCGAACGGAAAAATTGTAATCGTTCAGATTTACCAATGATTCCTATCGGATTTTTACCTTCCTTAATTATTTCTAACTGGAATCTTCAAGCTTTTGACCAAGCAATATTAGACATTATAAATCCTGCTTATTATGGTCGTTATGTAGATGATATGTTAATTGTGTTTAAATCTCATCCAGAAAGTGATTCTTTTTCCAAAGAACAATTGGATATAACTGTTGAAGAAATTATACGAAAATATTTCATCCCACATAGTCATACTAAATATAAAAAAGAAGAAAATGTTGAGAAAACTGTTGATGAACATAATATTCTAAAAATTGTCAAAGATGATACTGAGAAAAATGATACCGTTTACGGCGTAGTTAATCGTTCCGAAAAAGAATTCCGTTATAAAATAAAAGATGAAGACGCTAATCTTAATCAAATTTCTCATTACAACAATCTGGTCATCCAATCTAGTAAATTAAAAATTTTCAGATTTAGCCACACAGATTCAAGAGCATTAATTGATAATTTCAAAAAGGAGATATATAGAAACTCTAGTGAATTTAGGTTAATGCATACTGTTGAGAAATTATATGCCGATGTTGGAAAAAACATATTCTCAATTCAATATGCAGAATCTATAAATAAACTTGGTGACATTGAATCAATAAGATTAAACAAATTTGAACTCTCTAAAACATTATCTTGGTTAATTCGAACATCAATTTATGAAACAGATCGTTCATCTGACAAAGATTTGAAAAACATTATTCACGCATTCTCAGGTAGCAAAAAAATCGATTACATGATTCTATGGGAGAAATTCATAGAATTTTTATTTGTTCAACAAAAATATGATATTTTAAACGAAGAAATAGAAAAAATAATTAAGAAAATATCTAAATTAACATTTAATGGAAATAAAGATGCAAGATATACATTTAACAACAATTCGGAAGTTTTGTTGAAAAAATCACTTATAAGATTTTTATATTTTACTTTTGTTAGAGTTATATCTCTTAGAAGGGATGATAATGATTATGTACCAAAAATAGATTTGAAGCTTCAAAAAGAACTAATTAAAAACATTTGTAGAGATTATGATAAATCCCTTCCAAACAAGTTCATTAGTTCTTATTTATATAAAGATTCCCTAATGATGGATCCATTACGTTTCATTGAAGGCATACCCGAATTTGATTTCTCTAACGAAAAATATAATTTAATCAATGGTTTAAATGCTGAAATCTCGGAAAATTCAACTATTTACAGATATTATCCTCGATATATTCAATTCCACGAATCAACGCTTCATAAAATTAATAATTCTCTGAAAAAAAATAAGCGACTCGATGTTATTGAATATTTGGATAATGCACAAGAACTTTATAACGTGGCTAATGGATTTGAGAACATAAAAACAATTAAACATAAAAATTCATTTTATGATATTAATTGTGGGGCGAATAAAGGTTGTGAATGTAATGATAAAAATATTATTCGGACAGATTTCATGAAAAAATCATCTGTGAATATTGGGCTAATTAATACACGCTTAGATAAAAAACTTTTTTATGAAGCATTAAAAGGCAACCCGAATCGAAATTCTAAACGCTTAGATAAAATAGCTGATATAATAAATCAGGCCATATTAAAAAAAGTTGAATTACTTGTAATGCCTGAAATGTATATTCCTTATGATTGGGTGCCAGGGATTTTAGATATTTCACGAACACATAATATGGCAATGGTTTTTGGGATTGAACCTATAATTAATAAAAAATATGTAGGAAATTATATTGGAATTGCTTTGCCCTCAGAAGCAGATAATGATCATAAAAATTGCACTTTCGTGATGCGCTTAAAAAATAGATACTCTCCTGAAGAATTAAGAGAATATCGGGCAAACGGCTTAAAATATATTAATAATGAACCTGCTGATTATATTTTATGTATTTGGAATAATATCTATTTTGTACCTTATTATTGCTATGAAATAGCTAATATTAATGATAGATCTCGTTTCAAAGGCTGTTGTGACTTGGTAATTGTTTCTGAATTTAATAAAGACACTGCTTACTTCAATGCTATTGCTGAATCTTTATCGAGAGATTTGTTTTGCTATTGTGTCAAGGCCAATAGCTCAGAATTTGGTGGCACATGTATTCTTCAACCTTCAAAAAGTGAAAGTAAATATTTAATTAATTTAAAGGGAGGGGGAGAAGATTACGTTGTCACCCATTCCTTGGATATTAATAAATTAAGACATTACCAGATACTAGATTATGAGAGTGATAAATTTACCGAACTTAAACCGAAACCCCCGGGATTTAAAGACCATAAAGTAAGGGCAAGAATGAATCTGCCTTCACGCAAGGAATAATGGAACTATTTTATTGTTAGGAGGTGGGCTAATTAATTAATTGGAATACTTATGAAAAATTAGTGATCAAACATTTACATCGAAAAATATCCAAAGAAGACAACCCAGATCAAAACCGAGCCATTAGTGCACCAACTAATGAATCTCAGTTTCTAGTTGCTGGTCCGGGTTCAGGGAAAACCACAGTCATGGTCTTGAAGATATTAAAATTTATTTTTGTAGATGAAGTTGACCCATCCAGTATCTTAGCCACAACCTTCACCAGAAAGGCAGCTGCTGAGTTAAGGTCAAGAATCCTCTCATGGGGAGATGAAATAAGACAAGCACTACTGAAGGACCAACAATTTAAAGACATACATCCCCATCTACGACGCCTAGATTTCAACCAAATCATAACCGGCACCCTGGACAGCATATCCCAGGACATATTAAAACTCCACCGAGCACCAGGATCCGCACCACCAGTAGTCATCCAGGACTTCGTAACCAGCGCCCTCATGCTACGAAAAGGCCTATTCAAGGATGAAAAACACCACAACGAAGACCTCAGAGAATACCTCATCCAACTAAGGGGAGGTAAATTCGGGTTCAACACCAACGAAATGGGCAAACAATTACTGGAAATCAAAGACCGAGTCTACTATGATCAAGTCGACTGGGAAGAATTAGCCAAAGAAAAACTTAACGACCACCCCGGATTCGAAGTAGCCCACCAGGCCATCAACCACTACCTCCAAGAACTAGAAGACAGGAACCTCTACGACTTTGCAATGTTAGAAGCCAAATTCCTGGACAAACTAAAACTAAACCAATTAGAAGACTTCCTAGGAAACCTGAAACTCATACTGGTAGATGAATACCAGGACTCCAACCTCCTACAGGAACAAATCTACTTCCAACTAGCAGAAGCAGCCATAAAAAATGGTGGCAGCATGACCGTGGTGGGAGATGATGACCAGTCACTATACCGCTTCAGAGGTGCTACCGTAGATCTCTTCACCAACTTCCTTGAAAGATTCACCACCCAGACTAACATAAACGTACAACCCAAACTCATCAACCTATCTCAGAACTATCGCTCAACCAGTAAAATAGTCAAATTTGTGAACAACTTCTCCACTCTGGATCATGAATTCCAAAAAGCCAGGGTAAAAGACAAACCAGCCATAATACCAGAAAGAAGCCCACCACTAACAGAATTCCCCATCCTCGGAATGTTCCGACACGATGTTAAAACCTTAGCCAAGGACTTATCCGGATTCATCCACCAAATAGTCTGCGAGGACGGAGTAAAAGTAAAAGACTACCTGATTAAGGTTGACCCAGAGAATGGCTCACCCACTGATCTATCCATCCTACTAAGCTCACCACAGGAAGAATCTTTCTATAACAAAAAATTACCCTACTACTTACGAGAGAACCTCCAAATACCCATCTTCAATCCTCGTGGTCAGAGCCTAGAGAAAACCCGTGAAGCAAAAATCCTATGCGGACTAATCCTGGACTGCATCGACCCGGAATGCAACATCCAAGAATCCATAGAAAAACTACCAAAAACTGCAATAAAAAATTTCCAATCATGGCGCCAATGCGCACGAAAATATGTAAAAACCAACCCAGAACCATCCACACCAATCTCATTACCTGAATTTGTGAATGCCTGGCAAAAAAGACAACCCCTCGGTAGGAAAACCTGGAAAAGAGATGTTCCACTTTTAGATCTTGCCTATAAACTAGTAACCTGGATACCTACCATGCAGGATGATGTGGAGGGATTAGTATACTTAGAGGCTATAACTCGCACTATATCTGAAACAGCCCTATTTTCCAATTATGCTGGTGAATTAGTCTTTGAAGAGAAATATCCCGATCTGGAATACAACTCCATTAAAGATGCCTACTGGAACATCTTCGTACCCCTGGCCACAGGGGCTATAAAAGTTGATGAAGGATTACTGGACACCCTACCCGATAACCGGATTAACATCATGTCCATACATCAATCTAAGGGATTGGAGTTTCCAATGGTAATAGTTGATGTTTGTTCAGATTTCAGAACTAATCATCCTAAAAATGCCTTCAAACGATTCCCCAGTGATGGGGGTAACTCTTGTTCCATGGAAGATTTGATCCGAATCTGCTCACCCCTGGGAACACCCACCAGATCCGGTCGTGACCGCGCCTTCGATGACTTAATTCGCCACTATTTCGTGGCCTACAGCCGTGCTCAAGATGTTTTACTACTAGTAGGTTTAACCACCTATCCGGATATACCTAACGTAGCCACTGGCTGGACCCGGGACAATAATTGTCATTGGAAAGAATTGGATAACCTTATATTAATATAATAGGTGATAGAATGAGTCTTTCTGTACGTTCCAAACCATACATAATACCGGAATACAGTCTCACTGGTGACCTATTGGCCTACCTCCGCTGCGGTTTACAGTACCGTTACCAGAATAAGGGAACATTACCACCATCCATGCCCATCGAGTTATGGTTCGGAGACTTCATCCACGGAGTAATGGAGGAAGCCTACCTCAAATGGAAAGAAGAAGACTGGAAAGACTTCCCATGGGACTGGGAAACCCAGATCAGAGTAGTTGAATTAGAGATATATAAACGGATGGAATCCCGGGGATTGCAGCCACCAGTAAATATGTTCTGCCCTTTTCCTGAGGAAAGCGAATACCAGGGACTCTGCCCTGACAACAACCACCCTCATAAACTCTTGGCAAGTGTAAGGGCAGAAGCATCCATCAACACCTGGGGACCCCACCTATATCCATTAGTTGATGATCATGAAGTCCGTCTGAAAGGAATAAGGGATATGCCCAACTACCAGAATGGTATTAGCAGATCCAACTATTACGGTGTGACTGGGATAATTGATGTTCTCAGTTCGGTTAAAATTGATGAAGCCAGTGATAAGAATTTAATCATCAAATACTTACACCAGAACCCTGCATTTTTAGAGAAAATAGAAAACCTAAAATCTGACACATATGAGATTATTGTGGATTATAAAGGTATGAAACGACCAGCAGTTGCATCTGATTACTGGAAACATCACCACTGGCAAGTTCAGACCTATGCCTGGTTAAGATCCCTACAACCAGATTCCAATCCAGTGATACTGGGAATTCTATTCTACATTTACGAATTATCCTTAATCAAAGATGACTTCAAGGAACTTCAAAAAGATGTACAAACGAATTCTACTGATATTATGCCTAATGATAAGGACAGAGATTTGATCCTGAATTGGAAATCCAAAAATAAGACTCCAACACTTTCTGAAACCTTCCGACATTTACGTTCTATACGTATGATGCCAATTGATGATGATTCTACAGAAAATTCTTTAAATGAATTCGATAATGTGGTGGAAGATATTGAAAATAGTATCATAAATGAGGTTCAAGGACAAGTAATACAAGATTCTTGGAAGACTAATCCAGATAAGAGAACCTGTGATGCCTGTGATTATAAGACTTTTTGCAAGAGCTCGGCAAGTACAAGGAAGCTTACTGTTCCCTAAAATGAGATATTGTAGTATTATTTTAAATGAAGATTAAAAGACCCTCTATTCTACTGAATTAGATCACCGAGATAATAATATGAATCCCAGAATACCCAACATCGCTAATATCGAAGCTTTCCTGAAGTACATACCTTACTTCCAGGACAGTAATGAAGAGTTCTTTGAGGTAATCAGCAAACCGCAACAAATGCCATATGTAATTTATTCCAGGAAGGTTGATTGTTTGTTTCAGGATCTGTACCACAGGAATATGATACAGAAATTCGCCTGGACTCAATGGACCAAAGAAGCAAAGAAATACTTTAACAACCCTGAATTGCTCGCCACTGTAGATATCACCATAATACAAAAATTATTCACTTCCATAATCAGGGGGGATAGATTTTGCGAGGGTTTATGGGGGGATATGATTGATAATGGATTTATTTTAGCTCTTTTAATGAGGTTGAAAGATATTCGTGTGGAAATTGAAGCTCGATTCCAGGGTGCTATTCTTGGTCTGGCAGTTGGAGATGCTATGGGTGTGCCCCTAGAGTTCACAAATCCCGGTAGCTTCCAGCCAGTAAAAGATATGATCGGAGGTGGACCATTCCATTTGGAGCCGGGCATGTGGACTGATGATACTTCCATGGCCCTTTGCCTGGCAGAAAGCCTGAGCAAAACAGGTAAGTTTGACCCAGTAGATCAGTTGAGCCGATACCTGAAATGGTACAATGATGGATACCTATCAGTGAATGGTAAATGCTTTGACATAGGCAACACCACCCATCAGGCTCTGATGACCTTTGAAGAAACAGGAGAACCATATCCTGGACCGGATCATGAACGTTCTGCAGGTAATGGATCCCTGATGCGTCTGGCCCCTATACCACTTTTTTTCATGTCCGAGCCATTGAAGGCACTGGAAATATCGGCCAGATCTTCACGCACCACTCATAATCATCCATTGGCAGTTGACGCCTGCCGATATATGGGCGGATTAATCCACGGAGCACTGATAGGTAAATCCAAAAAGGAAATCCTTTCTCCACAATACTCCCCTGTACCCGGTTACTGGGAAGAAAACCCGCTTTTAGGAGAGATTGAAGAGGTGGCATGTGGCTCATTTAAAAAAAAGGAACCACCAGAGATACGGGGTCGTGGATTTGTGGTTAAATCATTAGAAGCAGCACTCTGGGCATTCCATAAAACAGAGACATTTGAAGAAGGATGTCTTTTAGCTGTTAACCTGGGTGAAGATGCAGACACCACTGGAGCAATCTATGGCCAATTAGCAGGAGCATACTATGGGAAAAATGGAATACCCTCAAAGTGGATAAAAAGCCTAATAAAAATTGATTTAATTGAATCTATAACTGATAGATTGTATCAAACACGATAATAATTTTATACCAACAAATAGGTTCCTTTTTTACTTCTCAGATGCTCTTCAGGACAAATATCATTAACTCTTTAATGATAATAGTATAATTACACACATCCACTAATCATTTGTAGAATAAATACGGGTAAAACTAGTAAAAGTTATAAACAATTCAAGAGGGATTCGTTTTATACAAGAGGAGTAAATAGGGGGTTGAGATTCATGGCCAAAGATCAGAATTTACAAAAAAATAATATAATTCTTTACAAAGGTGATGAAGGCGCTGCAATCATCGAAGTTATTTTTAAAGATGACACCATGTGGTCAACACAAAAAACAATGGCTGAACTATTCGATGTTAACGTGCCTGCAATAACAAAACATCTTAAGAATATTTTTTCTGAAGGGGAATTAAATGAAACTTCAACTACTTCCAAAATGGAAATAGTTCAAAAAGAAGGAAATAGAACTATATCCCGAGAAATGAACTTTTACAATCTTGATGCAATCATAGCTGTAGGGTATCGTGTTAACTCCAAAAAAGCAACTAAATTCAGAATATGGGCAACCGAAACATTGAAAGAATACATTACTAAAGGATTCGTCTTGGATGATGAACTTTTAAAAAACGGAACCCGCTTTGGTCAAGATTATTTTGATGAATTACTGGAAAAGATTCGTGAAATCCGTGCCAGTGAACGTAGATTCTACCCGAAAATCACTGATATTTATGCTCAGTGCAGTTTTGATTATAATAAAGGAGCTGAGATAACCAGGACGTTTTATGCAACTGTGCAAAATAAACTTCACTGGGCCATAACTCATCACACCGCAGCAGAGATCATATCCAATAGAGCTGACAGCACTAAAAAGAATATGGGACTTAAAACCTGGAAGAATGCACCTGAAGGTAAAATCCTAAAATCAGATGTGGATGTGGCTAAAAACTATTTATCCCAAGAAGAGATTTCAGAGTTGAATCGTATCGTTAACATGTACCTGGACTATGCTGAGAATCAAGCTAAAAAATTAGACTCATGTCCATGGAGGACTGGGCGTCCAGGTTAGACGCATTCCTCAAATTCAATGAATATGACATCCTCGAGAATTCTGGAAAAGTTTCCCATGCAGTGGCAAAGGAAATTGCCAGTAAAGAATTTGAAAAATATCGCCAAATTCAGGATAGGGATTATAATTCTGATTTTGATAAGGAAGTGGCTCGCAAGCATCTGGATAAAACTGGAAATGGAAACACTTAATTTTCAAGAAAAACCATATATAAATCATATTCTTTGCCTTTTTAGGTCGGATTACACTCTTTTGATAGAAAATCAAAAGATAAGATAGGCCAACCAGGGGCAAAACCAATGAAATATAGCAGAAAAGGAACCAGAGAGGTCTATGTTGGGTCGTTCCTAATGTGTTATATTTATCTTAAAAAAGAAAGAACTATCTTTTTTCTAGATTTTTATCATAAAGATCAACAGTAAATATAATTAGAGTGATCCAAATTTATCTAAGCTTTTTTGCCCCAGAAAAAGTTTATTATTAATTAATACCACCAAAACTCCCTATATCGTATTACCACTTGTCAAACTCAGTCCTAATTAGATTCTTTTCCCAATATAAAACACATACCCATAATATGCTTTGTATTTATGATATAACTCTGCCTCATACCGCTGATAGGCTATAAAATCTTCTGCGGATTTACTGCCCTTATATTTTTCTTTTTCCAGTAAAGATTCCTGCATTTGGGGATGCTGAACTTCATAATAATATGTCCAACAAGCCTCAGGAACAACAAAAGTAGCAATGGGAAGATAACCTGCTTTTTCCATTTGGGCAACCTTGCCCGATATTGTATCTATTTCAGGATAGGCTTCTTGCCAAAAATCCTCGATTTCGGTGGGTCTCTCCGCAGTAAACCAGGTATTTTCTGTAACAGCGATATATCCTCCCTTTTTCAGGAACTTTCGCCACTCCTTTAATCCACGTTCAAATCCAATGTTATAAATCGCACCCTCCGACCAGATCAAGTCCAATTCTTCTTCCTGAAAGGGAAGATTTTTCATATCACCAATAACACCTTTCACTCTACCTTGAAGATTATGGTTTTGGACGTTTTGGTTAAATTGTTTGAGAAAATCAGAAGATAAATCAACACCGATAATTTCGCTGGCTGTGTTTTCTGCCAGCACCATTGTTTGACCGCCGGTTCCACAGCCAATATCGGCAATTTTGGATTCTGCAGTAAGACCATCAATAAAACTCAGTGCTTTGAGCGTTATTTCAGGACTTCCTGGTCCTTGCCGTTGGGTGTTTCGAAAATAATCATGAATAATATCCAAGTCAAATTCTTGAATCGTTTGGTTTTCGTTACTCATGAACTAATCACTTAAATTTTTATAATTTGGCGATTTCCCTGCATATCACCATTTTCCTTTAAAATGGACTCAATAGTCTTGAAATACAACTGCCGGGGATGATATAAGCTCCGGAGTTATGGGTTTTTAATGTTTCAACAAACTCGTGGTGTTAATTCTTAGATTTCTATTATTTATTGGGGGATTGAAAAGTTAGCATACTATATTCAGTTTCTCATTCACCCACAGATTGCAAGTAAATGGCTATATAACGGGCATATTCTTCAAAATCGTCTAAATTATTCTCTAATACATCTGACATCACTGCTTTGTCAATTTCAGTGTACATATGTACCAGTATATTCCTGAGTTTTGCTGCCTCTTGAAACTTCTGGGCAAAATCCATGGGGATCACACCTTCTTTTCCCAGAATAAGTATTATACTGCGATAGTCTTCTGGTTTATCCAGATTCGCTGAGGATATTCAACTTCACCTATATCCAGTGCAGATTCAATTGCCAGTTGAAGATTACGTTCAATGGCTGATTTTAAGAGGTAATCCTTTAATAGATCATCTTCACTGGCAGAGTGCTCCCTTAAGAACTTAACATATCCTTGCATATTCTTAATTTTCCGGGCAACCTTTTCTCTGGTTTTCATTTGATTCCTTCAGCAGTTTTTCTAAGTAACTCATCAGCCCATTTCAGGTTGTAATACTGACGATCCAAATATCTGGACATAATATAATGTTCAAAATCAACTTTAAGATCATTATCTCGGATAAAAAGGGCATGATTAGCTTTTATTATTTCAAAATTAAGTGAAATAGGCGCATCATTCATTACTACCAGGTCAACTCTGTCAGTGCGTATTATATCTCCCAGGTCAGATAAGAGTCCAAGTTCCAGATCATACCTTTCACAGCGATTAAGAGATTCATCAAGGTAGACAGCCAGGTCCACATCACTCAGTTGGCCTGCTCTTTGTGGGGCAACAGATCCAAAAAGGTAGGACAGTACAATTGCATCCTGTTTTTCCAGGAATTTTATAACATGTTCCCTAATCTTACCTTTCATATTAAAAATTATATATTTAGAGATAAATTACAGTCTCTTTATTTAGGACCAAACAATTGTAAACAGAATATATATCCTGCTGGATAACCTCCCATTTTTTTCAAGGGGAACAGGGATTTTTTAATAATCTTCTATTGATCAGTAGCAATGCATAGGATTCTATCGTGTTCAATCCCCCGATCTTTAAGGAGATAATCATATAACTGGAACTGAATGGTTCTTTTTTAGAATCCTCTCAAACCTACTATTACCCGGAAACGTTTTAAATCGTTCTTAAAATAAAATTGTCTATATATCATTTATTTCAAAATAAGGCTATCTGAAGGGCACCCTGTCCCCTTTTCTTTGAACATATACCCTCATTAGTTTAGGGCCCTCTCTGAGCTTTGCTTCAACAGAAGAAGTAATTTCCTTTCAGTTATGATTAGATAATCCTGATTATACATTTTTATGTATAATCTTTTTTAACTAGCTGTACATTTTAATGTATAAATATGTATTATTATTTCAATTCGGTAAGAATCAGCAAATCAGCATTTCCATTTTAACAAGTAATCTATCATTTGTGGTGTTGTATTTTTGACCCCAAAAAGTAAATTTAAAGGTGTTAATTTTAGATTAACTCTATTTTATTCCATTATATAATCAAAATTTATTTTCATACTAAAATAGTAAAATTTATTAACAATGTTGTAGTACTAATAATCTAGTTAAACAGGAATTTGAATATTTTCATAGATTTTTTTATATAATAGTTCCCTACATAAGTAAATACAATCAGGAGGATGATTATTCAATGAATAGTTTTTTAGGTGTGAAAAGGGATGAAAAGAAAAATCCCAGCTTTCATGGAAAGAAGGCACAAGAAGAGCCTGAACTTCGTCCTGAGTACATTGATAAAATAAAAGGGATTGAAAAGGCAAAGAAGAAGCCTATCCTGATTAAAAATATTGATGATCTTTTAATCGATGAATAACTATTTTTACCAGCTTTTATGTATGAGATTGCTTTTGATCCATCTTTTCTTACCCTAATGGACAAACTAAAAGTTAAAGATCCTAAAGGGTATAATAACGTAATATCTAAAATACAAAAAATTGCAATTAACCTTGAATATAACCCCAACCACTGTAAAAATCTAAGAGCACCTTTACAGGATTATAAACGCGTTCATGTAAACAAATCTTTTATAATCATTTTTAAAGTAGATATTAAAAACAAGTTAATGATTGTCTACGACTATGACCATCACAAACGGATCTATAAAAAATCTTACCATAAATAACTAACAAATTAATTCTTTCTAATTTTATTTAAACAGTTCTTGTATAAATTCTACCGTTAAAATTAAATATTAGCACATATAACGCTCACATAAATGGTAAAAAAATTAAATCTGCCTGATCTTCCCTTCTACAGCAGCTTTCATTATAAGCCCGGTGAATGGCACACTGTGTGTTCTTCCGTTGATGGTGAATGTTACTGAGTGACGATCAAGGGCTGTGAAGTATTCAGTTTTTTGTTTATTCTCCCTCTGAGAGGCTATACCATCCTTATAGGCTGTTATGGATATGATCTTCCTGAGGTCTATGTTGGTGGTTCTCTTGGCTCCAATGAATATCATCCTCTTATTGGTTAGGACAAAGGTGCCCTGGTCGATTTTGCGAAGCTCCTCATGGGATTCACTCCGGGCAGAAACACTACCCATACGGAAAGAAACACCCTTAGCCACCCTAATAGTAGGACCAGCATACCCACCACGAGTCTGCCTAACAGCCCGCGGCTCCAAAAGATTAACACCACTTAAAACCACACAGGCCTCCTCACCCTTCTTTAATATTATAGGAGGATTGGGTATAACACTCAGATTCCCTGTACCTGAATTTAATTTATTAACGAAACTCACCAAATCATCCTGACTGGCTTTCTGTTCCAGTATTTGTTTTTCCTCATCAGATATCCCACCATGGGTTATACGAGTCCATTCACCTTCAGTGAGGGTCTTCCTACCATAACGTTTCCAGAATTCCGAGCTAATATCATAAATCGCCTTAAACTTATATTTACTCCCTTTCTCCTCAAACACCGCCCCACAGTAGTCACATTCCAAGAGGTTAGTGGTGGATAGGATCCCCTTATAGGTTTTAGGGGTGAGAGGGGCATGGTTGCAGGCCGGGCAAAGCTCCCGCCAGGACTCAGAACCAGTAGGGGGAATGTACTCTACTTGTTTAGTTTCAACCGGAGTTCCCCCATCTATCTTGTCAGCTTCAGATGCCTCATCAGAAGGTTCAGAATCATCATCATCCTCTACTTCATGTATTTCAAAAGGAGGTTTTCTAGGAATTTCAGTTGACTCTGATTTCTTTTGAGGTTCTTCTTTTTCTATTAAACTTATCCCGCACTCGTTACAGAACTTAGAATTAGGGGGATTAAGGGTACCACATGAGGGGCATGTTTCAGCCTCTTTTTCTAATTCCATGCCACATTCCATACAGAAACGTGCTTCTTCCGGGTTTTCTGTACCACATTGTTTGCATTTCATTGTAATACACCTGTCAGATGTTAATCAATCCCTTAATTATCACTCCCACGATAATGGAGTAAGTTACATTAATCATGGTTCCTGCTAAAAAATAAAGAGAATTCTTCTTAATATCTTCCTCTCGGATAATTGTTTTGGCTGCAAAGATTATTGCAAGAGCAATGTACGCATCTAATAGTACGAAGGTTAAAATCAGGATATTTTCACACTTTCCTATAATAAAACCTGTATCCCACTCTTTTTTATCAGCAATTTTCCCCTTCTGGGCACGGGAAAGGATAAACCTTACTAAAAATCCACTGGTGAGAATTAAAAAGAGATATCCTGCAATAATGATAATAATTTTAAGTTCCAGGATCATGCTGTCCCCAGGCTTTGTAAAGATATTTTAAGTTCTTTTTCCATTTTCTTAATTTCCTTCCAGTTTGAAGACTTCAAGTGATAGGAAACAGTCTGCTGAGATATCCCCAGTTCTTTTGCAACCTTTCTTTGATCATTCCATTTCTCATAGGCTCTGATAATCCCTATATTGGTAGGAGACCATTTCTCCTTTAAAATATAAATCAAATTAATATTATTGGAGATTAGGGTGTCCAATATTTTATTACTAGTTACTATTTTTAATATTAATTTTTCTCTTTTAAGATCATCCATCAGTTGGGATGCCTGGTGGAAGGCAGGTCCATCCATCTGGGAAATATCATTAGTAGCAAAACCAGCATCGATTTTACCATAAACAAGAACAAAACGAATTTTTATGGGGTATAAATCAGATAGAATCCCATCAATAATATCATAAAGAGGTGAAAGACTTCTTAAAACACAGCCAATCTCATCAGCTCCCTTTATAATCTTCATCTTAGCTATAATATCGTTTTTATGGGTTTGATTAATAACATTACACACTTCTATAAGTTTTTCCTGAAATTTAGCACGATCATTAATCTTTTTTGATGAAATGATGTCCCCCATTAACACATAGCCTTCCTTGGTCATATTGTATTATATAGTTCTTCACCCTATATAAATACAAACATATTTTATGTAAATTATTGTACCAAACTATATTTTGTAATAATTGATCGTAATTTAAGAAAATTCTCCTTCATTTTTATGAGTATAGTAGAAGATTTGGATGTTGATACATCTTTTACACAAATTTATATATAACCACCAATTAGCTCACTGGCCCTGCTTGTTCCCTACCTGGTCGGAAGATTCCCCAATAGTAGTCTTCCACTGTTGTATATCCTTGTAAGGACGTTACTGTTCTCCAGCTACTCTTACCACTGCTTTTTGGTTCAGCTGTTATTTCAACAGATTGACTGCTGTATTTTTTCAATGTAACGGTTTGTTTGACAGTTTTACTACCAGCAACATAAGTACCATACATTAAGTAGTTTCCTTCATCAATCTTATAGGTCTCCCATTGGTACGTGAAAGGACCATCCCGATATTTAGCATTACTACCTTTCATACTACCAGAATCGAATAATTTAGGACCTCTAGAATCGTCGGAAGTCCCTATATCCTCTTTAGGACTATTGTTGACTGATGCCGGATTAGTAAACAACATGCCAACGGCTATTAGAACACCTAAAATTAAGACTATAACAACCACTATGAGAATCTTATTAGTGGTATTCAAACTTTTTGTTGCTTTTTGTGAATGTGTGGAGCCTAAATCAGCCCCACAATTCTCACAATATTCTGCATCAGCATCGTTTTCATGTCCACATTTCTTACAATACATCTTCCCACCATTACCAATTATAAATGGTAATGCTTTGTTTAGTAGTAGTCATATACGGTGACTGTCCAGCTTTCCAGGTCTTTGGTTAAAACGTCAACCCAGTAGGTTCCTGGTGGTCCGGTTACTTTTACTGTTTTTTCTTTATTGCTCAGGGCATCGGTTGGTCCCCAGTTAATCTCCCCGGATCCTATAATTCCGCTGGTGTCACTAACATCAATGCTCATGAAATTGGTGTTGTAATTCAGCATAGGGGTAGCGGACATAACCACCTTGAACTGCTGTCCTTTAATGTTAAAAGAACGGTATTCGTCACCGGTTCCTGAGAAACTGGTCACCTTGTGCCAGTCAGCTTTATAGGTAACCTTTTCACCAGATTCACTCACAGAAGGCTGATTGTTATCTGATGTTACCGTTGTATTTTTATCAGATTGCAGGAGCAGTCCAGCAGTGACACCCAGTATTCCCACCAGGACCACAACTGCTACAATCAATATTTTGGTTGATTGACTCATGCCTTCCTTCCCGGGAGCTGTTCGACGACGGCCAAAATTAGGATCCCTTCCCAGTCTAGCCCCACAATTATCACAGAAAGTTGCATCCATGTCATTTTCGTGTCCACAGTTTTGACATATCATAAATATTTCCCCTTCCTTTTAATTTTTAAACCCATTTTTAAGGAATACTCCAAAGGATCCACCCACTGCACCGGATATTAATACCAGCACTATGATGATTATGCCTTTGATAATGGTGAAAACAGATTCCAGGGAGTCAGTGGCTGATGAGGTAGTGCCAGTGGTACTCCATGGGGATGACGAGGCCATGCTTGAACTGTAGGGTTGAAGAGCGCTGGAGATTGCTGCTGCTATTCCCATGGTTACGAATAATACCACCCCCACCACAAAACCTAAAATTACCAGTGCTATTAAACTCATGAATATCCCATTTCTCGCCCCTTCCTTAACATCGGTGCATCCTACTATTCCAGTGGTGGTTCCACCAAAGAAGACCATGAACATGAGAACCAGTGCTACGTATATGGAAATATCTAAACTTGCGGCAGCTACGATGGATCCAAACAAAATAGAACCTATAATTAAAACAATACATGAAACTGCCAATCCTATGAAAACTGCGAACAGGTTTAAATCATTATTAAAACGGCTAATAAGATTTAATTTCAGATTCTTACCACACTTTTTACAAAACTGTGCCTGGGGTTTGTTTCCGAAATTACAATGGGAGCAGGGTATTAAATATTCATCACCATCTGTTTTGGGATTCGATGCAGTTTTTGGTTTCTTAGACCTATCGGTATAGGTTAATTTTCCCCCACATTCACATTTATCTGAAAAATCTTCAGGTGCTTCATTATCCGCTAGTTCGTATTGTAATCCACATTTTTCGCATTCCAAATAACCCATATCAATTACTCCCCTACATCTGTTAAATCCAATGATGAAATGTCAACAATATTACTATACATTAACAATGATATTATGCTCTTCACATCTATTTAAATCTTGATGTGATTATTCACACTAAAACTAATTTATTGATTTTTAAAAAAAAAGATAGGGATAATGAGGTCCCTACATCCTGTAACTCCTGCGTGCTCGGTAACTGGACATACCCGCCTGCTCTGAATCCAGGGTACGGAAGAAAGCAGCGTGTATCACCTGATCATGGTGGGTGAGGGCTGAACCAACCACACTAGGTCCCTCCAGACGATGGTCACATCCATATCCAATGGATTTATGCTTCTCATCCACAGATAACCGGGCCTCATCCAAAAATGACTTGGCCTTATCCAGTCCATTAAACTGGGCTTCATTCATCTTTTTGTCATCTGTTTCTTCCTGAAGTATGGCCTCCAGGGAATAGCTCTTTAAGAGTTTATGGTGGAGGAAGGAATAGGCTATACTGCTAGATACAACATCCAAACCCATAACCTCACCATTGACCATCACCAGTATACCCTTCTGACCCTCAGATGAGGGGAATGAGCGATGATAATCTTCCAGACTTTCAACACGGGACTCATAAACATCCCTCATAGCATGAGTATGGGAAGATACCCTGGCTTCACGACTCATATTATCAATTTCATCCCAAACCCGTCTCTGGTCTGAACGGAACTTTCCACTCATCCTCAAGTTTTCATGAACCGATGCAGATTTAGACATGCGCACCCGGTATGAGGCCACATTGCCAGAATCCTTAAATTCCAGTGAATTATAACTCCACCTACCCTGCTCAGTGCAGCTCACCGGAATCACAGTCTCAGAATTCTGCTTTAAAAGTATGGTGGTGTTCAACACCCTGTTCTGCTTAGCTCCAACAAGCTCCTCCCCATCCAATAACAAAACCGGGACACTGGCCTTGTTAAGAACCTTCAACTCAGGAACAGATCCGGACTCATCAATCTCAGTCACCTTTAAGAGATCCGCATCCAGTGCCTCCTTAAGGGTGATATAGTCATTATCATCAGCACCATTAAAAATAGGGAACACTGACATGCCCTTATGTTCCTGCATATCACCCAGGTCCATTTCATAAATGTATTTGGCGATTACTTCATCCATTAAACCACTACTCCTTTTGTATTATAAAAAGAGGTATGGAAAAAAAATATCCATACAACAGGAAATATTATACCTATCTAATCTTCAATATCTAGAGAGATATGGTCTTATTGAAGATATTGCCTTCTTCACTTCCACCTGCAAATGGAGAGTCAAAAATCAAAACCTGAACCTTTGCTGGTGTTCCTTGGTCATACAATGACCCTGTTCCTCTGGCTCTTATAGTTTGACCAGCTTTCGCATCATTGATATTCCAAGCAAGAGGGCTACGATCTATAAGTGCACCGCTTGAATCATACCATACCAGAACCATTTCCAAGTAATCTATATCTTGGTTTGGTACAATGTCGCAAGTCACCGAGTACATGCCGTAACCTTCACTGATCACTTGAAGATTGGTAACGTTCAGTGAATTTGTATCTCCAGAACTGGTACAACCACTAACTGTTACAACACAAAGTATAGCCAAAATTCCCATAATTAAACCCATCTTTTTCATATTATTACCTCCTTATTTTCTTCACCATAGGATGAAATTTATTTCCTGAATATGGCTACCAAACCTGCAATGAGGAGTAATATGAATCCCAATACTCCAAAAAGTGATATACTTATCAATAGCCATATTGAACTTATAACTAAAATTATACCTCCCCATTTCGCATTTTTAGTAACGAATATGGCTGCAACAATCCCCAGGATAGAAGCCATGATAGCACTTACTCCCAATTCAGGAATAAAAATTAAACCAATAACTCCTCCGATTAACCCAAATATTCCTCCTGTAATACCCAAGGCTATTTCGATCATTCGAGATGGGTTTTCGTGAGGTATTTCCAAGTTTCCAGTTTCATTAACGTTTTTTTCTCCCATATTAACGCTTCCTAATTTTAATGATTAATCCAAATATGCTAGCGCATAACATTGATATTATCATGATACTATATAAATGTTAATGTTTACTATGTACATATTAGTAAAAAGCAGTACTACTTTATAGTAAACCCATTAATTCAACACTATAAAAGAACATTTAATCATCGGATTATCATACTAAGCATCAAAACACTAATATATGGGTTAAAGCAGAATTAATTCTAATAATCAATATAAAACCTTAACAAAAACCCTTAGTGGTCCATATGGAAAACACGCTCATATCAACAATTTATTCTTTAGAGCCAGTAATGGCATGCATAACTCAATTCTCACCTAACCGGATTGTCCTTTTAAGAGAAGAGGACGCTCCGGAGAAAATAACCGAAGCCGAGCGAATGCTCCAGGAAACAGTGGGCAAAGTCCTGGAAATAGAATCCAAACCCACCAGCATCTACAACGTGGTTCTGGTAGCACGTGACACCGCTGATGTAATAGAAGAAGAATACGCCAATGGCCGTAAAATCGTGGTCAACATCAGCGGGGGCAGAAAACCACAAGCCCTGGGAGCATTATTCGGATGTTACGCCCGTCAGGACATGGTGGAAAAAATCGTATACGTCACCGAAGAAGATAAAAACATAATCGACCTACCCATCCTCAACTTCGGAATCTCCAAAACCAAAAGGATCATCCTGGAAGAAATAAAACAGGGCGAAAACAATGTGAAAAACCTGTCCACCAGAATCGGGATAAGCCGGGGAATGACCTACAATCACATCCGGGAGCTGCGTGAAATGGGCCTCATCGACCCTGACACACTCAACATCACCAGTGCCGGGGAACTGGCCATAATATAATCAAATTCACCGAGAATAATATCATATTCATTTAAAAAAAATTGTTTTTTGAAAAAATGTGCGAAAAATGCGACTTCTGCGGAAAACCGGGAAGGGACAGATGTATTGTATGCAATAGATGCTACTGTCTGAACCATATGGGTGGAGAAGGATACTGTATTGACTGCTTTTTTGGTAGTGGACTCTTTGAATAAGTAAAATCAACATAAAGTTTACTTATGGAACTCACTTAACCCATACCTGAAGAGAATCACTCCACGAGTATTGTGTTGAACCGCCCTGATCTCTGCCAAGAGAGTACTCTCATCCTTAGGAGTAAGGTTCTGGTCAGATTCATAGGTTTGAAGTCCGGCCACGATTTTCCCAGGATAGATGTAGTTATAAAGTTTGACTAGACTCCTCAGATGACTTATTCCCACTTCATAGTCGGCCAAATATAGCATGGGGACTATGTAATCACAGTGGGGAGCTATTAGATCATAGTACTGGTTTCCATCCCATTTCTCCGGTTTAACACATACCGAGAAGGCCACTCCCTCTGTTTCCTCTCGCATGGCCTTTATTTGTGAAACATAACTGGGCATGTCATAGGTTTCCACATCCAATTGAACCCCGATTTTCATCTGAGCAACTTCAGAGGCGTGTTCAAATCCAGGAAAAACCCAGGCATTGGTCCTGATACCCACACTATCAGCCTCGGATTTGGCTTCACCCAATACTCTTAAATAGTTATCATTGGTTACCAGAACGTATATATCGGTAATTCCCGCGTTCTTTAATTTGGTGAAGTTTATTTTGGATACTGGTGTGACCCAGGGGTTTATGTAATAACCCATAATAAAACCAGTCATTGATTGGGAAGGACTCCATGGTGTTATAGTGCTGGTGTAGGGAACGGGTATTTCTTCGCTGGTATCACTGATAATGGTATTGGCCATATTGCCCAGTGCAACTACACTGCCCATTGCCAGTGCAAAAATTATTAAAAATATTAATATCTCTTGGTCTTGAATTTTAATCGCCTTTGGATGTATTTATATCCACTTTTAGTAAGGGATCTTTATAAAATATTTGATCCTGAATCCAATAATACTTTATTGACTGTTTAACTCTCCCTTATAGTCCTAGAAACAATTAATTATTAAATTTAAAACTATCCACCATCATCCTGAAGCCACTGTTAACCTCACTTCTCGTCCCGGTAATAATAATTGTACAGGCCATATCTTCCCTGAGAAGTATGCCCACATAACGACTGTCTTTTTTGGTGTCTATCAATTGTTCATAATAAGTGTAATCATCAAAGCTTTTGGAAGTAAATCCCGCATTAAGTTCCTCTTTAATTGATTTGAAAAGTTCCGGATATAACATATAAATCTTAACAGTGGAGGATTTTATTCCAGGCCCTTCAAATCTTAATTCAGTGTGGAGTGCATCACTTAAATTTCCAGGGGTATCCGGTGCCTCAGCTAAAGAATCATTCTCACTGGAATATTCATAGACCAGCTCCCAGTCCTGGGGATAGTCGAACCCAACCAGACTGTTATTGTAATGTGTAGAAAAGGAATTTCCATACAGTGCTAAAGCCAGAACAACTGCCAATATAATTACTATTCCAGTCAGTTTAACGTATTTCATCTTTTTAACCCGGAGCCCTTGCTACCCATATAACCTGGAAATATTGTAACAGCAAACCCTAAAATAGGCAATCTGTATAATTTTTTTATATAACTAATATATATGTTGTTTTTACAATTATATGGACTATTCAAGTAATTGTTCTGGTGGAATTGGCTCCCACCATGTATATTCACAGTACTGACAGTACCATTTTATATGAGAAGAATTCTCGCGTACAGCTACCAATGTATCCGGTCCGGCACCACAATAGGGGCAAACCAGGTGGCTGGCCCTTGGATCTACTGACGGGTTGTAGGTTTCTAAGGTGATGAGTAATGAGATCCCTATAACCAATATTATAAACGCCACAACAATTAGGAGGATCTTATTTCTTTTACTCACTCTTCCCGAAGCAGAGAATGAATTTAAGTCGGCACCGCAATTTTCACAGATGGTTGCATCATCTTCATTTTCGTAGCCACAACTCTTACAGTACACCTCATTCCCCCCTTAAAAAATATCTTTTTGGACCATGTTTCTCCAAATAGATTATGGTATGTATCCACAATGCATACTAGCTTCCCCATAAATATTTTTTCATTAGTGTGAATCCTTATAGCCCAATAATTCGTGAATTAGATATTACTAAGGATTAATCGCAGATGATATATCAATATTAAATCTTGCATAACAACATCATTATTGTCTTAATTAAAGAATATATTCCTTATTTATCTTTTATTTAATTACATTGGGAATATAATTATTTATTTTTTTATTTAAGCCTCTTATGATCTTTATTTATAGTAAGATGATCATAATTTATTGTATGTCTTAATTGTACTTGGGGGTGTATTGATGGTTCGTTTTGCTACCTTTAATTGTGAAAACCTGTTTTTCAGGTACAAATTCAAAGAAGGTAAAAAACCAAGTGAAGAGGGGGTATTAATTAATAGTCTTGCCTACGATTTTTATAACGAGGATGAGAAGGCCTTAACTGCCGAAGCAGTTGATGAAGTGAAAGCGGATATTATTTGTCTCCAGGAGGTTGAAAGCCTCCGATTGCTTCATAAATTCGACTCAGAATTGTTGAAAAAAAATGATTATGAGTACAAATTTCTTATTGACGGCAGGGATCCCAGGAGAATCAATGTAGCAGTTTTAAGCAAATATCCCATTATTTCTGGAAGAACCCATATTAATGAGCGCAGCAGTCTTCCCAAAACTACATGGCTTTTTTCTCGAGACTGCCTGGAAGTGGTAATCGATGTTGATGGTAAACCACTGTCATTATACATTAACCATTTCAAGTCAATGTTGGATATGGGTGCAAAAAGCGAGGAGGAGGCCCGTAATAACACCCGGCCCCACCGACTGGAACAGGCCAATCGTGTGAAGGAAATCATAGATCAGAAATGGCAGGAAACTGATTATGCCGGTAATTTCATTGTAGCCGGTGATCTGAATACCTATCCTGATGAAGGAAATTCATTGGAGCCTTTACTAAACCATCCTGGCCTGGTTAATGTTATCGAAAGATTGCCTGAAGATGAAAGATGGACCCACTTCTACCAGAAAAAGAAACAATACACTCAGTTAGACTATATCCTTCTATCTAAATCTCTGGCAGAACATAATTCTAATAAACCTGAACTGATGCGTAAAGGTCTGCCACTGAAAGCTGAGAAGTATTCAGGGGATCGTTTCAAAGGAGTGGGGAAATCCAAACCCAAATCATCAGATCATTGCCCATTCTATATTGATCTAGAATTAGAATGAAATCATTATTCTTAATCAGATAATGGAAGGGGGGCATATATTGACCAATAAAGGAAAATCAGAGGAGGAAAAAGAAAAAATAAAAAAACAGGATAGGAATGCGTATATAATAATGGTCGGAATGGCTGCTGTTATAATAGTAATATTAATTTTTGGAATCCTTCAGGCATTTAATTCCGGTAATTTTGCTTTTGTCCCCTATTCTGTGGTTATAATGGGAATTGTTTCATTTTTTACTGTTCTTTATGTTTCAAGGTCACTTTCTAACAGCGAACATGAAATGCGAAAAGCAATTACTGTAGCCATAATGGTGGTATATTTAGGCCTTTTACCCACATTGGCATTCCAGGGAATACTCCAGTTTCAGGTTACAGGTAATGCCACAGCCGCCGCAGATGTTGCCATAATAAATCAGACAGCTAATCAGACAGTGCTCCAATTAACTCCAAAAGATATATCACTTTCAGAAACAGTTGTAAACAATTTTACCACTCTGGTGGCCGCAGTACTCCTATTTTACTTTGGTGCCGGGGCTTTTGAATCATATGTGAAAGCTATAAACGGATCCTCATCAACAAACAATTCATCCCAACAGAAAGAAGATGAAGCAGTTGATCCTTTAACAACCGAAAAAGAGACAAAAATCATCAAATACGATAGTAAGGGTAATTGTGTTGAGAAAACAGTAACCACTGAGCGCACTAAAAAAATCGAATAATATTTCTAAAGGAATTTATTTTTCCTTTATTTCTCTTTTAACTCTGTGGAACAATTTCAAAGATAGTTCCACTACATTATGAGCCTCAGTTTTTGATATGCTCCCACTCATATCATAAACAGCGCGATGTCTCTTACGACGCATTCTGTCCAGGCAAATAGAATAATCTTCTCCCAGGGCAGTTTCAGTAAATCTTACAACTGCTATGTGGGAATTTCTCGTGGATGGACGGTACCCCATACTAAACATTAGGGCCCTGATGGATTGAAGCATTGAATTATAGGCGATGTTGAATGCCCAGTCATACTCTTCAGTTAGCAACATTTTTTGCGCTGTTTTAGCATCTCTTTGAGCTAATCGCAGCGAATCATCTACTCTACGGAGATCAGGTGATAAAGTTCTGATATAACCCTCCTTTTCCAGTTTATCAAACATCCACTTCACCTATTATCATTATTTTGGGTTCTCGGAGAATTTCCATTATGAATGGATCCTTTTTATGGATTTTTTCTTGATACTCCTCTTTTGAAAATAGGATATAGTTCAATTCACGAGACAACTTTCTTTCTAAAGAATTAAACTCTCTGATAAGAAAATCTTCATCAATATTCCCCACAATCATAATATCAATATCACTGGATGGACCTGCCTTCTGGGAGGCGAAGGACCCATAAATGAAAGCTAGTTTGATCTCTCCCCATTCGTTTATCTTTTTCTTCAGTAATCCAGCAACTCCTTCAGTTTTCATTACCATGCTGAAGAGTTCATTGTAAAGATAAAAATTCTTATTCACTCTGAAATATTTAAGATTCGCTGTTTTCCTACTTTCCAAAAGCCCAATATCCTCCAGATTAGATAGTTCTCTCCGAACAGAGTTAATATTGCCACTAATTTTTTTAGTTATTTCTCGGACATACATTTCAATATCTGGATTTAACATGAAAATGGTGATAATTTTGCTCCGCGTGTTGGAAGTGAATAGCTTACTTAACATGAATAAAAAATGTACTCAATTGTATAAATAATTTGTTCATTTTAAGTATAGGGCCACACACAATAATATTACATGTTAACTATTTAATATTACTTATGGCTATCTTAAATTGGAATAACATCATCTAAAAAAATGTTGTATTAATATAACATATATCGATTTGATCTATTAATAATCAGAAATACTTATGATTATAAATATATGAATTAACTTTTTCACGTTTAATATATTATAATCTTCTCGGCAGTGGTATCTTAATAATAATCATACACAGTGACTTTCCATTTTTTCAAGTCTTTGGTGTCCACTTTGATGTAGTGTTTTCCTGGTGAGGAGGTGACTTTTATTGTTTTCTCTTTACTTTTTACTGCTGATCTTGGACCCCATTTCAACTCTCCCGAGCCTATGCTTTTTTTGGCATCCTTTACATCCACTTTCATATAGTTGGTGTTGTAATTTATGGTGGGTGTGGCATTAATTACCACCTTGAATTTCTCACCTTTTATGGAAAATGAATGGGAACGATTACCAATACCTGTGTAGTTGGCTACCTGGTGCCATTCTGCTTTCTTAATTGCTTGCTCATGGGATTGATTAAAAGCATACTGATAACGCTCAGTGGCAGCATAGTAATCATTCATAAATATCAAAAACTGGGCAGTTACCCCTAAAAGACCAACCATAACCACTGCCAATATGATAATTTTGGAATATTTCCCTAAAAACCCCTTATTAGAGCTTTCTTTATTATCATCAGGGATAGGTGTTGGAACAAGTTTAGACCCGCATTCGCTGCAATACTCGGCGTTCTCATCGTTTTCCAATCCACATTCCTTGCAAACTAAATATCCCATTTATATTCCCTTCCATTAATCTAAAAAAAATCTAATTCACCATTACAAAAATTAATCAGTATTCCGGTTACTGGATAGTATGGATTGATTTCACACACATTTATACTCTAAGGTGAACCAAAGAAGAAGAAAAAAAATGTTAAAATAACAGAACTTATCGCTACAATCAACAAACAAATAGTTATCATGTGAAAAATAGAAAAATAAAGAAAGGAATTTTAGGTAATAAAAATAAGATTAGACTATTTGACTAACATCATCAGCGGTTTGTTTAAGGTCATTGGCAGTTTCATTTGCTTTGGTGACTGTGTCGTTGATTTGGTTAGCTGTCTGGTTAACCTCGCTTACAGTCTGGTTAACATCACTGGCTGTTTGTTCCAATTCAGTACACCCGGAAACCATCACCACACCACACAAACACAATATTAATCCCAGGACAGTTAATGTTCTGTTCATATCCATCTCTCCTATAATATGCTAAATACTTCAGTACCTCTATTTTAGATTATATATGGATTATTGACACTTTATTAGTTAAATCGCTAGGATTTAAATGTTTCTATAAAAGCGATGAGATTTCTACCACATTTTTAAATGCATCAGATATTATAACCAGATCATCGGTAATTCATATCTTATTCTTGACAAAGAATACCAGTTTTTCGGCATCACTCGTTCTCACATCTTCCAACACAATTTCTCCATCATGGAGTGTTATCTGCAGCGATCTCTTACCAGGATCAATCAGGGAAGTGCCCATTGCAATCAAACGACCTAATCCTGATTTTTCTTGTGAACTGTCCTCCTCCATCTCGACACTGGTAATATCTCCAAAGCCTATGAATCGTCCCTGATCAGTTTCCAATCCTTCTCTAAGAATCTTAATAGATGTATCATCTTTCCCTTTAACCAGGTATGATCCCCTAATATCCAGTATTTCCTGAACATCTGAAGCAATTTTAAGCTCTTTACGTTTAGATTTCGCTTTTAATCCAGCTCCGTACTCCTGGATCGTTTTTCCCTTCTTAGCGAGCAATTTTTCATCTTCATACAAATGTCCCAGAGTATCGTTACCTGGATCAACAACCATATTTTCATTACATTTCCGGCAAATACGAGCATCAGATGGATTTTCACGTCCACAGTAGGGACAGGTTATGGTGTCAATATGCCCTTCATATTCCTCTTCAGGGTCTTCAAGAGAGTCTGTGTAGTGTAATTTCCCACCACATTCACATTCATCACTGTAATCTTCTGGTTTTTCGCCTTCCTGGAGTTCATAATACCCGCCACAAGCATCACACACTAAATAACCCATACATATACCATCCAATACTGTTTATACCCTTAACTATAAGTTTAAAGTCTCATCAACAAATTTTTTTATGAAAGTGTTAATGAAAATTATTTCCACTTGATATAAATATTTATAAGTTAACAGGCAACTTATCCCTTTTTTGGGTTATAATCCATCATTTTTATTAATCCCCTCTAAACAATTGATTCATAGGTGGTAAAAAATGAGTGAAGATGCGGGTTATGAGAATATTGAAATACAGTTCTCTGAATCAATTAAAGAAACGGTTTTACTGGCCTTAGAAAAGGAAACTGGAATTATGCCCAAGGATCTGGAGAGTGTAATGTTTGTGGGAGCGGGAAATGTGGTAAAAGAAGATTCTGACCATGGCCCATATTACACAGTCAAAGGTATATTTGCATGTCACCGTAAGGGTGATTTCAAATTGGTAAAGGATGAATAAACATTAAAAGGATTTCCCCCTAATTTTATATAATGTTTAGCATATACTATCATTAAGAAAAAAATCTAGGGGAAAATATCGTGGTTGTTAAGCGTTATTTCATTTGCAGGAAATGTGGAGGCTACTACGAGCTGAAGGCTGATGAGGCTCCGGAAGACTTTGAAAAATGCGAGTGCGGGGGAACCCTTGAATATTACATAGAGGACGAAGATAAAGGTGAATAATCCTCATCTAAACTATAAATAAAAGATTATTACTATTAAGACTATTTCTAATTTTTAGATAACTCAAATAAGTTTATTTACTTATTTTCCAGGTCCTGATAATTACATATATGCTTATTATCATGTTAACTACAGTAATGGCCACCAAGACCTGCCAGTTCTCCCTTTCATAAATGCTTAGATTTCCATAGAGAATATTAGAAACACCAATCATCATCTGGATTAAGGAGTAACTCAGGTATCCTCCCATACCAGCATAGATTGCAGTAGAGTTACCGGAAACATAAATCAGTGCAGCAATAAACAGTAAAATACCACCGAATAGCGTGTATGAAAAAAATAACAATAAAACGCCACCACCAAATAGCCAGCCAGCCAGATCCCTGGGCCAATTTATCCTTTCCGCATCCATGCCCATATCTAGAAGTTCAGCACCACTTTCATCTTCCTTCTTCCGGATCCTGGAAATGAGGCCAGAAACTCCTTTTTTTATTAAAACCCCAATAGCTCCACCAATGCATCCTAATAAGATTAATAAGCCCAGTATCATGAGGGATGTCATTTCGGGATTGGATTTTAAGAAAAACAGTGCAATTGAAAATAGTATGCCCAGTATTGCTCCGTTAAAGATACCTGATTTAAATTGTTTCCCTGATAAATAACCGGTTATCACACTACTGATTATTTGTGAGGCTACCAATGAAAAAAGAGCTATATTTCCCAGATAATAGTCATTGAGGTTGTAGTATGGCACTCCATAGAGCTGTGAATCAATAATAAGCCAGGCCACAGCACCCAGAAAAAGTGCTTTAAATTTAAATGATCCCAGAAATGATCTTTCCATTTTAGTGGTGGGTTTCTCGGGAATGTAAAAATAGTCACTGAGGTTTTCCACGTATTTCAGGTTTCCTCCACATTCGCATGACACGAATTCTTGAGGAAGCTCTTTTTCCTGGAGCTCATAGTAGCCCTCACATTTTTCACAGACCAGATAACCCATTTGAATCAACAACAATAATATCAACGAAGTAGTTTACTTTTTAAACTCTTATTTTATTAATAACTTTTAATTGAACCACTAAGATTTGATATGTTGTTTTAATCTTAAAAATTTTTATCAGTTCTAATTAGAAAAATAGATTATCTTAACATCTTTTTTTAGTAAAATTCATCTTGGATCTAGAGCAGAATAGTTAATTACCCATAAAATGTGTGTATTATAATAAAGGGATTTAGATTATGAAAATTATGGATCCTAATTAGATGTAAAACATGAATTGATTGGTGTTCTACTAGTTTAACTGGCTATTTTTTTTCCACAGTCCTGGCAGAACTTAGAATGATCAGGGTTTTCAGTTCCACAGAATGGACAGGTGAGGCTGGTTTCAATTTCAATACTTTTCAAAATTTTAGATTTGAACACTTTGGAATCTTTGGCTTTTTCATCATCAATATCGGCATTAACTTCAGTTTCAGTTACCTCAACAGTATCGGTAATATCCAGATTATCTTCAGTATCTGCCTTGACAGTATCTGCATTATCAGTATCTTCTTCCGGGTTAGTATCAGCAATATTTGACTTATCATCACTTTCTTCAGGGTTCTCGGGGATTGTTTCTAATTTCTTGGTGTGTTTTAGTTTTCCTCCACATTCGCAGGCCACAAAGT